>Ga0308159_1000468_pt1 | contig 92979 bp, 88 predicted proteins | sample PhyCR1_FD_201040 | JGI IMG/M metagenome (GOLD analysis project Ga0308159, IMG submission 201040) | Phyllosphere microbial communities from UC Gill Tract Community Farm, Albany, California, United States - DLSLC.R1 | ecosystem: Host-associated > Plants > Phyllosphere > Unclassified | place: USA...
TTATGAATCTTCAACAGTTCCGTTTCGTGCGTGAGACCATCCGCCGCGACTTCAATCTGACCGAGGCTGCGCGCATGCTGTACACGTCGCAGCCGGGCGTGTCCAAGGCGATCATCGAGTTCGAAGATGAGCTCGGCGTCAAGATTTTCGAACGGCACGGCAAGCGCATCAAAGGTCTGACCAAGCCGGGGCTGGCAGTCTCCCAGGTCATCGACCGCATCATGCGCGAAGTGGATAACCTCAAGAAAGTCAGTGAAGAGTTTGCACGCCGCGATGAAGGCGGACTGGTCATCGCGTGCACGCACACCCAGGCGCGCTATCTGTTGCCGCGCGTGATTCCGGCCTTTCGCAAGCAGTTTCCCAAGGTACATCTGTCGCTGGCAGAAGGCAGCCCGGCGCAACTGGCCGAGATGGTGCTGCATGAGCATGCCGACGTCGCCATCGCGACCGAAGCGTTGGCGCTGACGCCAGGCCTGGCAACGCTGCCCGTCTATACCTGGGAGCACACCGTGGTCGTGCGACCCGATCATCCCCTGGCGGAGTTGACGTCGAGCGCGGCGCGCGCCTTGTCGCTCGAGCAACTTGCCGAATATCCCATCGTCACTTATGACCGGGCGTTTACTGGCCGTTCGACAATCGACGAGGTGTTTGCCACGCAAGGCATCCATCCCGACATCGTGCTCGAGGCGATCGACGCCGACGTGATCAAGACGTATGTGGACGTGGGCTTGGGCATCGGCATCATCGCCGGTGTGGCATTCGACCCGCGACGCGACACTGGTCTGGTGGGCCTGCCGGTAGGTCACCTCTTCGGCACGCACACCACGCGCGTCGGGATCAAACAGGGCGTGTTCCTGCGGGATTACGTGTACACCTTCCTGGAAATGCTGGCCTCGTCGCTGACGCGGGCGGTGGTGCAAGATGCCGTTCAGGGTACTGAGGAAGCCTGACGCTATCGCGGATTCAACCCCATAGATATATTAAATGAGAATTCCTCTCATTTGTGTTGAGCAAACAAACAAGAATCATTATCATTCCTTCACGCCAATAACTTTTGTGGAGTGATCATGGCAGCAGCGCTCAGTGCAGTAGTGGTGGGGGCCGATCGACTCGGCAATATTCCGGATCTGTTAAAGGGGCACAACATCGCGATCACGCATCACATCAGCGGACGCGATCCCTCGCACCAAAAACGTACCTTGCAATTGCCTACGGGCACGCAGTTGGTCATTTTGCTGACCGACTTCCTGGGTCACAATGTGATGAAGACGTTCCGCCATGCCGCACAGCGCGGCGGCATTCGTGTGGTGGCTTGTCGCCGGTCTGTCTGCAGCATGCAGCAGGCGCTCAACCAGTGCGGTCTGTGCGGCTTGAATGCCTGACATCGCGCGAGAAGGGTTTTACACGCCAACAATGGCTTTACACACCAACTGAGCGGTGACGCGCGGTCAAGGATCGGCCGGTCCTTTACGCCAACGAGAAAGGCATCGAATGCGAAATGCATTCGATGCCCTTTTTTATGCTTTTGAGAAGTCAGGCGGCCACAATCGGGCCTGGGGCGCTTCAGCGTGCGGCGCGTGCCGAGGCCATCAGCCCGGTATCCAGACGGCGCGCACCGTTATAGCGCTTGGTCCAGTAAGCCATGGTCATGCTTTCGATGCGGACCACGCCGCCCGAGCTGGGCGAATGGATAAAGCGGTCATCGCCGAGATAGATGCCGACGTGCGAATTGCGGCGGCCCATCGTATTGAAGAAGACGAGATCGCCGGCGACGAGTTCTTCACGATCGATCGACTGACCCCATTGCGAGATTTCGGCAGCACTGCGCGGCAATTTGATGCCCAACGACTGGGAGGCGACGTAACTGACCAATCCACTGCAATCGAAGCCGCTGTCGGGCGAATTGCCGCCATAGCGATAGCGCACGCCAAGATAATTGAGGGCTTCGCCTGCCAGCACCGGATCATTGCTGCGCTGGATGCCGGCCTGGCGTTCGCGGCGCAGGTTTTGCGCGACCAGCATGCCGATCGGATCCTCCTGCGCCTGGCGCCATTCGCGGCTGTAGCCGTCGGGATCCGCGGCATCGAGATAGGCCGATTTATGGGACGAACCCGTGCCGGCACAGCCCGCCAGGGCGATGCAGCTTGCGAGGAGGGGGATGCGAAGAGCACGCCACCAGTTGCCGTGAGGATCTTGAAGTCGCTGCGCGGCAGGGTTGGTGGAATGCATGCTTGGCCTTGTGATTTGGCGAGAACTTAACCAAATCAACATGTTGAGGTTGAAAGTTGGAGCGGATTCTACCAACATTGTGCGGCGCACGGCGATCATCGGCCTAGTGGGTAGGGCCGGGATCGTGGGAGAATCGTTTCCGAGTGTGGCGGCCGGAGTATAGCCCGAACGCCCTAAACCTTAAGTACGGCCAGACAATAACAGGAGACAGCGATGCAAACCATGCGGGATTTCCATTACGGCTCGATACATCATCGTGACAATTTCTGGCTTGAGCAGGCGCGGCGGATTCATTGGGAAACACTCTTCGAGCGCGTACTGGACGACAGCAATCTGCCGTTCGCCCGCTGGTTTCCGGGTGGCCGCACCAACCTTTGCTACAACGCAGTCGATCGCTGGCTGGAGACGCGAGCCGATGAGCGCGCATTGGTCTGGGTATCCACCGAGGTCGACGAGACACGCGAGTACACGGTTCGCCAGTTGTACGACGAAGTCAACGCGGTGGCCGCTGTGCTGCGTGAAGTGGGCGTGGAGCAGGGCGATCGGGTCCTGATCTATATGCCAATGGTGCCTGAGGCCGTGTTCACGATGTTGGCGTGCGCCAGGCTCGGGGCGATTCATTCGGTGGTGTTTGGCGGGTTTGCATCGGTCAATCTGGCGCAGCGCATCGACGATGCTGCACCGAAGGTCATCGTATCCGCCGACGCGGGCTCGCGCGGCGGCAAGGTGGTGGCTTACAAGCCGCTGCTCGATCGCGCGTTGACGCTGGCCCGCCATCCGCCTGCCCGTACGCTGATCCTCGATCGCGGTCTGGCACCCATGCAGACCGACCCCACACGCGACATCGACTATGCCGAAGCGCGCGCGCGTCATGCCGGCGCCGAAGTGCCGGTCGTCTGGATGGAATCGACTGCGCCCAGCTATATCCTCTACACGTCGGGTACCACCGGCACACCCAAGGGCGTGCAGCGCGACATCGGCGGGTATGCGGTCGCCCTGGCGTCATCGATGCAATACATCTTCGATGGCAAGCCGGGCGAGACCTTTTTCTGCACGAGCGACATCGGTTGGGTGGTCGGCCACTCCTATATCGTCTACGGCCCGTTGATCGGCGGCCAGACCACCGTGCTGTATGAAGGCACGCCGGTGCGTCCCGATGGAGCGATCCTCTGGCGGCTGATCGAGCAGTACAAGGTCAATACCTTGTTTTCGGCGCCGACCGCGATTCGCGTGCTCAAAAAGCAGGATCCCGCATTGCTCAAGCAGCACGATCTGTCGTCGCTGCGCGCGATCTACCTGGCTGGCGAGCCGCTGGATGAACCGACGGCGCAATGGGTGGCCGACAGCCTGGGCAAGCCCGTCATCGACAATTACTGGCAGACCGAGAGCGGTTGGCCGATATTGGCCGCACAACCCGGCGTCGAGCGTGTGCCGACGAAATTCGGCAGCCCGTCGTTTCCGGTGTATGGCTTTGACGTGCGCATCGTCGATGAGGCCACGGGTGAGGATATGGGACCGGATGAAAAGGGCGTGGTCGCCATCGTTCCGCCGTTGCCGCCGGGTGCGATGACCACCATCTGGGGCAACGATGCCCGTTTCGTGGAGACCTATTTCACGAGCGTGCCCAATCGGCAGGTCTATTCGACGTTCGACTGGGGCCGCCGCGACGCAGACGGCTATTACTTTATCCTCGGGCGCACCGACGACGTCATCAACGTGGCCGGACACCGCCTGGGCACGCGCGAGATCGAGGAGTCGATCAGCAGCCACGCAGGGGTGGCCGAATGCGCAGTGGTCGGGGTGGCCGATGCGATCAAAGGGCAAACCGCCGTGGCCTTCGTCGTGCTCAAGTCCGCGCAGGCGGGCGAGCCGGGCCCTGCAGCCGACGCCTTGCGGCGCGAGATGCTGGCCGTGGTGGACGATCAACTGGGTGCGATTGCGCGTCCGTCTGCGCTACGATTCGTGCAGGCCTTGCCCAAGACGCGCTCGGGCAAGGTTTTGCGCCGTGCGATCGTGGCGATTTGCGAGGGCCGCGAAACCGGCGACCTCACCACCATCGAAGATCCTTCAACGCTCGACCAGATCAAGGACAGCCTTCAATGAGCGTTCGATTGCCGGATGTCGCCGCGCACCTGAATCCGGGCGTGCGGCGCCGGGAACTCTGGGCCTGGGCAATGTACGACTTTGCCAATTCGGGCTACACCACCGTCATTCTCACGGCGGTCTTCAGCACTTATTTCGTCGGCGTGGTAGCCGGCAATGCGCCCTGGGGCACGCTGGCGTGGACGAGCGCGCTGTCGGTATCGTATCTCGCCGTCATGCTCACCATGCCCACCCTCGGGGCGCGGGCAGACGCGCGCGGCGCGAAACGCCGGCTGCTGTTTGCCAGCACGATCGGCTGCATCCTCGCCACGGCGGTGATGTCGCAGGCGGCGCCGGGCACGATCGTGCTCGCGCTGGGGGCGCTGATCGTCTCCAATTACTGCTATTGCGTGGGTGAATCGGTGGTCGCGGCCTTCCTGCCCGAGTTGGCGCGGCCGAGGTCCATGGGGCGGGTGTCGGGCTGGGGCTGGGGCTTCGGTTATTTCGGCGGCATGCTGACGTTGGGGATTTCACTGGCGATCGTCACCGCCGGGATGGCGCGCGGCTGGTCGGCAGAAGGGTACGTGCCCTGGGTCATCGCCGTGACCTGCGTGGTGTTCGCGCTTGCGGCCCTGCCGTCGTTCCTGCTTTTGCGTGAGCGGGCCCGGCCTCAATCCCGCACGCAGGCGCCGGTGCACCTGCTGCGGCAACTCGCTCACGCGTGGCGCGATACCGGCGTGCATTACCCCGAATTTCGTCGGCTATTGATGTGCGGGGCCTGCTACCAGGCCGGGATTTCCGTCGTCATCACCCTGGCCGCCGTCTACGCCGAGCAGGCGATGGGATTCAAAACGCCGCAGATCATGCTGTTGATCTTCCTGGTGAATATCGCGGCCGCGGCGGGGGCGTTCGCGTTCGGTCATCTGCAGGATCGCATCGGCCATCGCCCCGCGCTGGCCGTCACGCTGTGCGGCTGGATCGTCATGGTGCTGGTGGCGTATGCCGCGACCACGCCATCGGTGTTCTGGGTTGCCGCGGCGCTGGCGGGATTGTGCATGGGCTCGAGCCAAAGCGCCGGTCGTGCCCTTACCGGTGCCTTGGCTCCCGCCAACCGGCTCGCCGAATTTTTCGCGCTCTGGACGTTTGCGGTGCAGTTGGCCGCCGTCGTGGGGCCGCTCAGCTACGGGCTGGTCACCTGGATCACGCACGGCGATCATCGCACCGCCATTCTGGCAACGGGGTTGTTTTTCGTTGGCGGACTGGTGTTGTTGGCGCGGGTGGACGTGGTGCGCGGCATCGCCCGGCGCGACGCTGTCGGTGCGGAAGATGGGACCGCAGCGCAGCCCGTGACGGCATGACCGTGGCGTCGCGAGCAAGCGATCGAACCTGCGCACGGCGGGTGCAAGATCGATTGGCGCTTCGTCTCTTGACGGCATTCCCGGCACACCGACGGCGGGACAAAAAAAAGGAACCGCGAGGTTCCTTTTTCATGTGCCGGACGATTCGAGTTTGGTATGCATCACGGCGAGCCGGCTTGCCGGTCGCCGTGCCGCCGTCCCTTACAGCCAGCGTTTCGGGCTGTACCACTTTTCCTTCGACCGGAAGCCGTCCTGGCGGATGGTGCTGTTGGGGAAGTTTTGCGTGAGCACCCGGTCGGCATCGTCGCGCAGTTTGGTCATGCCCAGCTTATCGTACGAAATCATCATCACGTACAGCGCCTGCTCGTTTGCGGCCACGCCCTCGAAGTCGGTGATCACGATCTGAGCACGGTTGGCGGCCGCCACGTACGCACCGCGCTCGTAGTAATAGCGCGCGACGTACACCTCGTTCATGGCGATCGTGTTCACCAGCCAGTTCATGCGCTGCTGCGAATCGGGTGCGTACTTGCTGTCCGGAAAGCGCTTGATCAGCTCGGCGAAGGCATCGTACGACGCCCGCAAACCCTTCGGATCGCGCTCGGCCGGATCCTGGCCGGTAACGTTGGTCATGAAGGCGCTGGCCGGCGTGAAGTTGATCAGACCCTTCAGATACAGCACGTAATCGGTGCCGGGATGGTTGGGGTATTGCTGTTGGAAGCGGTCGATGGCGGCCAATGCCTGCTCGTTTTCGCCGTCTTTCCAGTTGACGTAGGCGAGTTCGATCAAGGCCTGTTGGGCGTAGACGCCGAACGGGTAACGGCTTTCGATGGCGGTCAGGCGATCGCGCGCGTTGTTCCAGCCGCCGGAATTGATTTCTTCCTTGGCATCGGCATAGAGTTGTTCGGCGCTCCAACCTGCGGTGGGGTCGACCTTGGCACCCGATGTGCCGCAGCCGGAGATCAGCAGGGCGGTCAGCATCGCCATGACCAGCCAAAGCAGCGACCCGCGGGACCGGGCAATCGATGGAGCAGCACTCAGGTAAATCACGGGTTGTATCCTTGGTGTTAGCATGGCAAAGACGATTATATGATTAGTCTCCATGCCTGATATAGCCGACAGCGAAGAAGCGCTGCACGACGACGACCCCCAGATATTACGCGTTCCTTTCGAACAGGCGGCTGACCGCCTCGATAAGGTGCTCGCCTGCCTGCTGCCCGAGCACTCGCGCAGCCGGTTGCAAGGGTGGATTACCTCCGGACACGTGCACGTCAATGGCGCGGTCGCCAAGATCCGCCAGACCGTCGGGCCCGACGATGTGCTGACGGTATGGGCGCAGCCCGCGCCCGAAAGCCTGGCGTTTCAGCCCGAACCCATCGACTTCGGCGTCATTGCCGATAGCCCCGATTGGATCGTGGTCGACAAGCCGGCCGGTCTGGTGACCCATCCCGGCGCCGGCAACTGGCAAGGCACTTTGCTTAACGGGTTGCTGCACCGGTATCCCGAGCTGGCACATGTGGCGCGGGCCGGTATCGTGCACCGGCTCGACAAGGACACCTCGGGGTTGATGGTCGTTGCGCGCAACGAGCGCGCCCAAACGCATCTCGTGCGTCAATTGCAAGCCCGCACAATGGGGCGTCGCTACATCGCGCTGGCCCACGGCACCGTACGCGCCCCGGGCAAAGTCGAACTGGCCATTGGCCGCGATCCCCGGGTGCCGGTGCGCATGGCGGTCGAGCGGCCGATCGCACCCAAGCCCGCGGTCACGCATTACCGGCCGATCCGTCGCGGCACGCTCGACGGCGCCACCGTGAGCGAAGTGGAATGCAAGCTCGAAACCGGCCGCACCCATCAGATCCGCGTGCACATGGCCAGCCTGGGCCACCCCCTGGTGGCCGACACGCTTTACGGCGGGCGGCTTGCGGGCGGCGCCACCCGGCAGATGCTGCATGCACGCGCGCTGCACTTCGACGATCCGGGCGGCGGTGGCGAGGTCGAGTGGACGGCCGAAATTCCAGCCGATATGGCGGGCGTCATGCAGCAGATTGACTGGGAACCGGTGGCATGAGCGAGCGCCGTTCGCGCGATGACTTGACCGCCCCGCATTATCCGGCAGGTCATCCGACGGCAGCCTCGAAGGATCGTGTGATAGGCGCTGGCGATCTGGCCGGACCTGCCTGGCCGGGTCTGACCATCTTCACAACGGGCCGCGACGGCGGCGTCAGCAAGCCGCCTTACGACAGCTTCAATGTGGGCGCCCATGTGGGCGACGCGACCGATGCCGTGGCCGCCAATCGCCTGGCGCTGCGCCAACGTTTGCCGGGCGAGCCGCTGTGGCTCGAACAGGTGCACGGCATTGCCGTCGTCGATGCCGATGAGGCTGCTGGCCACGCTGCAGGGAATGCAGCGGATACCGCAACCCCGCGCACCACCGTGCCGACGGCCGACGCGGCGTTCACGCGCACGCCGGGTCGCGTGCTTGCCATCATGACTGCGGATTGCCTGCCCGTGGTGATCGCTGCAACCGACGGCAGCATCGTCGGCGCCGCCCATGCAGGATGGCGCGGCCTGGCTGCCGGCGTGCTCGAGGCGCTGTTGGCCGCCATGCGCGACGCGGCGCCACATGCGCCTGGCTGGCGTGCCTGGATTGGTCCGGCCATCGGCCCCGATGTGTTCGAGGTGGGCGACGACGTGCGATCGGCGTTCGTTGCGCCGCCCGATCAGGCGATCTCGCCCGACGTGTCCGCGGCAGCGCAATTGGCGTTTGCATCCAAGCCCGACGTACCTGGCAAATGGCTCGCCGACCTGCCGTTATTGGCCGCGCAACGGCTCCAGCGCGCGGGCGTTGCCGCAGTCGTGCAGAGCGGCGCGTGCACGGTGGCCGACCGGGCGCGGTTCTTTTCGTATCGCCGCGATGGACAGTGCGGGCGCATGGTGACGCTTGCCTGGCGAACCCACCCTTGATTACCCGCATTGACACTGGCCGCACCCCCATGCACCATGATCCGCGAGACCCTGTTGGCGCGGACGACCTTTATCGGGCATGCCGCACCCCAGCCAAAAGAAGAGCGGCAGCCCACGCAGCAGCACAGCAGCTGCAATGAAGCAGCACAAGTAAGCGCATAAGGTGTAAGTAGTGAACGCTCCTCAATCGAACGCCCTTCCATTTGCCATGCCCGCCGGCTCCGTTCCCTTGGCGCCCGAAGTGCTGGTGCAGATCCAAGCCGAATTCACGCGTGACTGGGAGCAGGTCACCCAGGCCGCTCGGGCAGGTACGCTTGCGCCGCCCGCCGATCGCCGTTTTGCCGGTGCAGGGTGGGAAGGCAGCCACCAGCATCTGTTGCTTGCGCATGCTTATCTGCTCTCGGCGCGTGCGATGGGCAAGATGGTGGATGCGGCCGACGTCGCCCAGCCACTGCGCGAACGCTTGCGGTTTTCCATCATGCAGTGGGTCGATGCGCTTTCGCCGTCGAACTTTCTCGCGCTCAATCCCGAAGCCCAGCGCACCATCGTCGAAACCGCCGGCAGCGCGCTCAATAGCGGTGTCGATAATTTCCTGGCGGATGTGCGGCGCGGACGCATCACCCAAACCGACGAAACGCATTTCGAAATCGGGCGCAATGTGGGCATATCGCCCGGCAGCGTGGTGTTTGAAAATCAGCTCTTCCAACTGATTCAGTACGCGCCGACCACGCCTACGGTGCATGCCCGACCGCTGGTCGTCGTGCCGCCCAATATCAATAAGTTCTACATCCTCGATCTGCAACCGGCCAACTCTTTCGTGCGCTATGCGGTGGCCGCCGGGCACACGGTGTTTCTGGTGTCGTGGCGCAATCCGCTGCCTTCCGACGACGACGGCATCCAGCAGGCCACCTGGGGCGACTATCTCGACCAGGCCGTGCTCAAGGCGCTCGCCGTGGCGGCCGAGATCACCCGCCAGCCACAGGTCAATGCGCTGGGCTTCTGCGTGGGCGGCACGATGCTGGCCTCCGCGCTGGCGCTGGCGAAGGCACGCGGGGAGTCGCCCGTGGCGGCCCTGACGCTGCTCACCACGTTGCTCGATTTTCGCGATACGGGCGTGCTCAGCGTGTTCGTCGATGAAGTGCATGCGCTCATCCGCGATCAATCGATCGGATCGGGCGGCCTGATGTGGGGCCGCGAATTGGCCACCACATTCTCGTTCCTGCGGCCCAATGAACTCGTGTGGAACTACGTCGTCGCCAATTATCTGAAAGGCGAAACGCCGCCGGCATTCGATCTGCTGTTCTGGAATGCCGACGCGACCAATCTTCCGGGACCTTTCTTTTCCTGGTACTTCCGCAATACCTATCTCGAAAACAACCTGGCCATGCCGGGGAAGACTCAGGCATGCGGGCAGCCGATCGATCTCACGCGCCTGGATATGCCGGCGTATATCTTCGGCTCGCGCGAAGACCACATCGTGCCCTGGCATGCGGCGTATGCCTCCACGCAGATACTGCGTGGCCCCAAGCGCTTCGTGCTCGGTGCGTCCGGGCATATCGCCGGCGTGATCAATCCACCTGAAAAGCAGCGCCGGCATTTCTGGACCGTCGACACGCAACCGGGCGCGGCGCTTCATCTGCCCGGCAACGCCGACGACTGGATGGCGCAGTCGGCCCAGCATCCCGGCAGTTGGTGGCCGGATTGGTCCGATTGGCTGGCGGGCCATGCGGGGCGTCGCGGACGTGCTCCGAAAGCGCAAGGCAGCGCGGCATATCCCATTATCGAAGCGGCGCCAGGTCGGTATGTAAAAGTACGCGTTTAGATATCGGTTGGTTTGGGAAAAATGCCAGTGTGCTCTGGTATGGTGTGAAACCAAGCGGGTAAGACAAAAACAGTTGCTTCATCGGAGGAACAACATGAAAGGCAAAGTAGCGTACGTGACTGGCGGTATGGGAGGCATCGGAACCGCGATTTGCCGCCGGCTGGTCAAAGAGGGCTATCAGGTCGCCGCAGGCTGCGGGCCGAGCCGCAATTACCAGCAATGGATCGATGAGCAGGCCGCACAGGGGTACGAATTTTTTGCCTCGGTGGGCAACGTGTCCGATTGGGACTCGACGGTTGAAGCGTTCGATAAGGTACGTGCCGCACTGGGCCCGGTCGATGTGCTGGTCAATAATGCGGGCATTACCCGCGACGGGTTGTTCCGCAAAATGTCGTTGGACGATTGGCGGGCGGTCATCGACACCAACCTGAATAGCCTGTTCAACGTCACCAAGCAAGTGATCGACGGTATGGTCGAACGCAATTTCGGTCGTATCATCAATATCAGCTCGGTCAACGGCCAGAAAGGGCAGTTCGGTCAAACCAACTATTCCACGGCCAAGGCCGGCATTCACGGTTTCACGATGGCGCTGGCGCAGGAAGTGGCAAGCAAGGGCGTGACCGTCAATACGATTTCGCCGGGGTATATCGGAACCGACATGGTCCGTGCCATTCGTCCCGATGTGCTCGAGAAAATCGTGGGCACCATTCCGGTTCGTCGTCTGGGTACGCCCGAAGAGATCGCGTCCATCGTGGCGTGGCTGGCTTCGGAAGAATCCGGTTTTTCGACCGGTGCCGACTTTTCGCTCAACGGCGGCCTGCATATGGGCTGACCGCCACGGCGGCCACCGTCTCGCAGCAGGGGAGCACGCGAGACGGTTTTCATCACTCCTTTCGAAACGATATAGATCCTGGCGACACCATGACGCATGCACCTAACGACACAGGCATCCGCCTGATCAAAAAATATCCCAATCGCCGGCTCTACGATACGCAGACCAGTACGTACATCACGCTGGCCGACGTCAAACAGCTTGTGCTCGCCACCGAAACATTCCAGGTGATCGATGCCAAGACCTCCGATGACCTGACCCGCAGCATCCTGCTGCAGATCATTCTCGAAGAGGAAAGCGAAGGCTCGCCGATGTTCTCCGCGCCCATGCTCGCGCAGATCATCCGCTTCTACGGCCACGCCATGCAGGGCATCATGGGCTCGTACCTGGAGAAGAATATCCAGGCGTTCATCGAGATTCAGGATCGCGTTGCCGAGCAGTCCAAGGGCATTTACGGCAACCAGTTCGGTCCGGAAGCCTGGGCGCAATTCATGAACGTGCAGACGCCGATGATGCAGAGCATGATGAACAGCTACATCGATCAGAGCAAAAACCTGTTCGTGCAGATGCAGGATCAGATGCAGGATCAAACGCGCTCGATGTTCTCCACGTTCCCCTTCGTCCCGCCCGGTACGCCCGGCGCACCGGGCGGCGGCCGCAAGCCCTGAGTCGCTCGCCGTAAATCAGCGTTCCTCGCGCGCCGCCCGTCGCCGCTCGAGGTTCAGCGGGGTGTCAGCCGTTCCCGGTTAGGCTCATGAAAACGGTTCTTGTTTGCATTGCAAGAGCCTTTTTTTTGATAGTGATCGACACGAACAGGACACCTCAGATGATGAAGCAGGTCGCGGGCATGGCCGCAGGATTGGCCATGGCATTGGGCATGTGCGCGCAAGCGTCGGCAGCGGAGTATCCGATCGGCAAACCCGCGCAGAAGGGCGGGATGGAAATTGGCGCGGTATATTTGCAGCCGATCGAAATGGATCCGCCCGGCATGATGCGTCCGGCGAAAGATTCGGATATCCATCTCGAAGCCGACATCCATGCCCTGGCCGACAACGCTACCGGGTTTCCGGAAGGCGAGTGGATGCCTTACCTGACCGTGCAGTTCGAACTGCAGAAAGAAGGCAGCAGCAACGTCCAGAAGGGCACGTTCATGCCCATGGTCGCCAACGATGGCCCGCACTACGGCGACAACGTGAAGTTGGAAGGCCCGGGCAAATACAAGCTGAAATACACGATCTCGCCGCCGGGTGGCGAGGGATCGCACTTCGGTCGTCACATCGATAAGGAAACGGGCGTGGGCCCCTGGTTCGCACCGTTCGTGCTCGACTACACCTTCGTGTACGCCGGTACGGGCAAGAAGGGCGGGTACTGATTGTGAAACGGTGGCGTCAAGCGGTGCTCGGCGTCGCACTCATGGGGGCAGCCGTGCTGCCCGCCTGTGCGGATGAGCTGCCGACATTTCAACTGACCTTCAAACCGGACGGCACGTTCGAGCCCGCCCGTCTGGAGGTGCCCGCCGGGCGCTTCAAGATCGAACTCACCAACGACAGCAACGAGCCGGTCGAGTTCGAGAGCATTCCGCTACGCAAAGAAAAAGTGTTGGGTCCCGGCGTGAAGTCGTTCGTGGTGATCACCATTTCGCGTCCCGGTGAATATCCGTTTTTCGACGACTTCCATCAGAGCGTCAAGGGCACGCTGGTCGTGACACCCAAGGATTAAGACAGCAGCATGGAACAGGTTCTTTTCATCGTCTGGCGAGAGAGCGTGGAAGCGCTGCTGATCGTCGGCATTCTCTACACCTGGTTGCGCGCCACGCCCGAAGGCCGGCGCGGCCTGCCTTATCTTTGGGGCGGTGTGGCTGCCGGACTGGCCTTGGCCGTCATGCTTGCGCTGGTGCTGCTGGGCGTGTCGTCCTGGCTGAGCGACGAGGGCCAGGAGTGGTTCCAGGCCGGCATGGCGCTTGTGGCCTGCGCGCTCGTGGTGCAAATGGTGTTCTGGATGCGCAAGCATGGCCGCACACTGCAGAGCGAGTTGCAAAGCGGCGCGCGCGATTCGATGAACGCATCGAGCTGGTGGGGCTTGCTGGTGCTCGTCATGATCGCGGTGGCGCGCGAGGGCAGTGAGACGGTCGTGTTTCTCTACGGCACGGTTGCCGCCGGCGAGGCGGCATCCGATATGGCGATGCTGGCGCTGGCCGGTATCGGAGGTTTTTTCGCCGCACTCATCACGTTCTATATTTTGCAGTTGGGCGGCAAGTTCATCACGTGGCGCCGGTTTTTTGCGGTCACCGAGGTTCTGTTGCTGCTGCTTGCAGCCGCCCTCCTGATTGGCGGGCTCGATCACCTCATCTCCCTGGGTGTGGTGCCCCCGCTGGTCGATCCGATCTGGGACAGCTCGCGGCTGCTGGACGACAGCAGCGGCATCGGCAAGGTCTTGGCCGATTTCGCCGGGTATCGTGCGTTTCCGGCACTGACCTCGGTAATCGTGTGGGTGCTGTATTGGGTGGTTGTGGTGGCGCTGTTGCGCCGTGCCCAGCCCGCTGGCACATCGCGTAGCACTGTGGCGCGCGCACCGGCGCCATGACTGCCGTGCTCGCCCGTTCGGCTTCGCGCGCGGCAGATTTCCTGCGGGATCATGCCGCGCTGCTGCGCAAGTTGCAGTGGGGCATTGTGCTTGTGTATGCCTTTCTGTTGATCGTGCCTGCGATCATGCCGCTGCCGGACAATGCGGCGTCGGTGTTCAATAATCTGACGGTGGTCTCGCAGTTTGCGTTCTGGGGGATCTGGTGGCCGTTCGTGCTGGTCTCGATGCCGCTGCTGGGCCGCACGTGGTGCGGCACGCTCTGTCCGGAAGGCATGCTCTCGGAGTGGGCCAGCGAGCACGGTCAGGGCCATGCCATTCCCAAGTGGATGCGATGGGGCGGCTGGCCTTTCGTGGCGTTTGCAGGCACTACCGTCTACGGCCAATTGATCAGCGTGTATCAGTACCCGGCAGCGGTGCTCGTGGTGCTGGGCGGATCGACCGTGGCAGCCATGATCGTCGGTTGGCGCTACGGCCGCAGCAAGCGCGTCTGGTGCAAATATCTCTGTCCGGTCAACGGGGTCTTCAATCTGCTCGCCAAGATGGCGCCGTGGCACTTCAAAGTCGATGAAACCGCGTGGCGTCACCCGGTTGTGCGGATCGAGTCGATCAACTGCGCACCGCTGGTGCCGCTGCGCCACATGAAGGGAGCGGGCGACTGTCATATGTGCGGCCGCTGCAGCGGCTATCGCGGCGCCATCGCGTTGACGCCACGCTCGCCGGAAGAAGAGATCGTCAACGTGGCCGATGGCGATCCCTGGCAGACTGCATTGATCCTGTTCGGCATGATGGGCCTGGCGATGGGGGCCTTCCTGTGGAGCGCGAGCCCATGGTTCGTGGTGTACAAGCAGGCGGCCGCTACCTGGTTGGTCGAGCACGATATCCTGTGGCCGCTGCTGGACAACGCGCCCTGGTACATCCTCACGCATTACCCGGAACTCAACGACAGCTTTTCGTGGTTGGACGGCTCGGGCATTCTGCTATTCGTTGTCGGCGCCATGGTAGTGATCGGGGGCGCGGCTTTTGCCGGATTGTGGGTCGCCGATCGCATGCTTCCCCAGGTGTCGGGCGCGCCGCGCACACCGATGGGCCGCGCCAGTCTGCACAAGCTGGCGCAGTGCCTGATTCCCGTGGCCGGCGTGGGTGTATTTCTTGGGCTTTCGGCCACGACGCTCACGTTGCTCAAGCACGAAGGCATGGGCACGGGCTGGGCCAATAGCGTGCGCTTCACCTTGCTCGCGCTTGCCGTGGCGTGGAGCCTGAAAATGGGCGCGCGCATCATCGCCCAGCGTCATGGCGCCCTGTGGCAGAATGCCGCTGCGCTTGCCGCTACCGCGATCGGGCTGGTGCCCTTCGTGTGGGCATGGATTCTCTTTTTCGTGGTGTGGTGAAGCGCGCGCGGTGAGCGGGGCGTTTGCGCCCGTTTTACCGGTAGCGGCGGGAAGGTTGTCTGGTCCCGTTCGCATCTCTTCAACCCTTGAATGTGCTACGCCATGCGCCACTACGCCTATCGGCTGCTCAATGTGTTTTCGGAATCGACTTTCGACGGCAATCCGTTGTGCGTCTTCGAGGATGGCACCGGGCTGAGCGATGCCGAGATGCAGTTGCTGGCACGTCAATTCAATCTGTCCGAGACCACGTTCCTGTTGCCTTCTGAGGTGGCTGATCGACGTGTGCGCGTGTTTACGCCCGGCGCTGAAATGCGGTTTGCGGGTCATCCCGCGATCGGCTCGGCGCATGTGGTGCGCGCGCTCGATGCAATGTGTGCGCCTGCAACAGCGCCTGCCGATACCGGAGCACTGTCGTTCGACGGTGCGCCATCGCTCGATGCCGATCATGCGCGCGATCGTCTGACGCTCGCTTTCACCGCGGGGGTGGTGCCGCTTGAAGCCAATGGGGATGTGTGGACGTTCATTGCGCCTGCACCGGGCGGTGTCCAAGCCCGCTCGGCAGGGGTTGATCGCGCGACGGCCGCCTCATGGTTCGGGCTTGGCGCCGATGATCTGGCGGGCGACCCGATGTGGGTCGACACGGGATCGGATCAGTTGTTGATCCCGTTGATCGATGCCGACGCCGTCACACGCGCGCGGCCGAATGCCGGGTTGACGTCCGACTGGCCCGCCAGCAGCATCGGGCGGCGCACGGCCTATCTCTTCGACGTGCCGCCGCCCGTCGCTACCGATGCAGCGAACGCCGCGTCGGTACCGGTTGCCACGGTGCGTGTGCGCTACTTTTTCGTGCCGCCGGCAGGCGGCGTTGCAGAGGATCCCGGCACCGGATCGGCCTGCGCCAATCTCGGTGGATGGTGGCAAGCCACGGGCAAATCGTTGCCGCTGCGCGCTACGGTGGTGCAGGGCGTGGAAATGCAGCGCACTTGCCACTTGCAACTCTACGTGGATGCAGGTGGCGCCATCCACGTCGGTGGTCGCGCGCGTGAAATGGGACGCGGCACGATTGTGCTGTAGCCGCCGATTCGAAATTGCGGCACGAAAAAAATGCGCTTCCGAAGAAGCGCATTTTTTTTCCTGGCTTGAACCCAGCGATCGGGCGACGCATGGTGCACGCGTCAACCCTATCCACCAAGTTGATTAGACGGTGCCTTATTTGGCTTTGGTCGCGTCAACCTTGATCAGGTTCTTGACCTGCTTCACACCCTTCACATCGCGCGTCACGCGGGCGGCCAGATCGGCTTGAGCGGCCGTTGCCACCGTACCCGTCAGTTGCACCACGCCTTCAGTCGTCTCCACGGCGACGTCCAATGCGCTGAGGTCTTTTTCGGCAACGATGGCGGCCTTGACCTTGGTGGTCAACACAGCGTCGGAGGTGTATTCACCCACGGATTGTTTCGGTTCGTTCGTCGTCGTCGTGCTGGCGGCCATGGCGATGGACGAAAAGGCAACGGTCGAGCCAATGGCGGCGGCGGCGATCAGTTTTTGAAAAGTCATGAGTCATCTCCTACGGGGTAAACAAAAACGGTGGCGCGAAATACACGCGCTTATTTCTTTCGGAACATGCCGCTGAGTATCGAGAGCACGGCGAGTACGAGAAAAACGTAAAACAGAATCTTGGCAATGCCGGCGGCACCTGCCGCGATATTGCCGAAGCCCAGGATGGCAGCGATGATCGCGATAACGAAAAAGACAACTGCGTAATGCAGCATGGTGATGCTCCTGTCGGTTCGCGGCGCGTCCAACGCATAATTGATCAAGCACGGCGGATCGGTTTACTTCCGCATCTTCCTGCGTTCGGCATTGCAGAACATTCCCTTCGCACCTTCTGTAATGCCGATCAGCGAGACCAAGTTACGGGGGTGCCGCAGGCGTGTCAAACGGGCGTTGTGGGGAAATGTAACGTCGCAGACCCGGCATATTTGTGACGCACGGCATGCAGAATTTCCCGATGCCGGCGCACGTTCGATGCCGTCGGCGGTGTGCTGTGCATTCCGTTTTGCAATCCCTACCGATCGGCTGGTGCGCGCTGAGCGTCTGCAGGCCTCTGCCGTTACATGTGGGCAATGCTTTGATCGGCTTTGCATTGCCCAAGTAACAACGCAGTCATAGTTCAAGGGCCTGCGGATGCAGTTTGGCCGCGTGGTACACGCTGCGGAAGATCGCAATCTCGTCTTCCGACAGTCCGCGCTTGCGCAATCCGTGGAAGAGACGACGCAGATCCGAATTGGCCGCCTGCGTGGGGGTCACACAGCGCCGTCCCAGTTCGAGGTCCATCAGCGCGATCTGCGGCACGGCGTCGGCGCCATCGCAGCGGGCGAAGACTTCCTTGGGATAAAGGTGGCCGTGCTTGAACGCCGCGCGATGCATGCGCAGCAGATGTTCCGCCAGCAAACGATAGATTCGCGCGCGCGTATGCACGGACCACCGATTGTCGTTCAAGCCCTGGTCCAGGCTCACATAGCCCGCCAATTCACGCGTGACGAGCACGGCTTCCCAAGCGCCGCCGGCCCGCCGCATGTCGAAATGCACCAGCTCGGGCGTGGCAACGCCAAGCGCGTTCAAGCGTTTCAGATTACGTGCTTCACGCAGAAACGTGGGACGTCCGAAGGGGAAGCGCAGCGATTTGAATAGAAAATTTCGTTGCCGCTTGATGTAGTAGCCCATGCCGTCGGCATCGCGCACGAACTGCACGCCGCTTTCGCCGCCCCGGCGGTGATTGGGCGGCTCGACCCATTCTCCGGTCCATTGCCACCAATCTATTGTCTGGGTTTGTGTGTGAGGCACACGATCTCCAAGCGGTTAGTTATCGCGTGCTTTTTTGAACGGCGTATGTTGCTCGAGTTCGCCGATATAGGCGTCGATCGCCTCGGTTTCGCGGTCCAGGAAATCGCCGATCGCTTCGGCAAATCGTTCGTCGGCGATCCAGTGTGCGGACCAGGTCGGCGTGGGCAACAGTCCGCGCGCCATTTTATGTTCGCCTTGTGCGCCGCCTTCGAAGGCGGTCAGGCCCCGCGCAATGCAGTAAGCGATGCTCTGCATATAACAGGTCTCGAAGTGCAGCCCGGAAATGAAAGACTGTGTGCCCCAGTAGCGGCCGTAAACCACGCCGTCGGCAACCACGTCCAATGCACAAGCGATCGGCGCGCCGTCGCGGTACGCCATGATGAGCAGCAGTTGATCCGGCATTTCCGCGTGCCAGCGCGCGAAGCACGCGCGCGACAGATATGGCGGATTGCCATGGTCGTAATACGTTTGGGCGTAGCACCGGTAAAAGAAGTCGAGTGCCGCTTCATCGAGCGTGGCGCCTTGCAGCCAGGCATATGAAACGCCGGCAACGGTCACGCGGCGGCGATCCTGTTTGATCTTCTTGCGCTTGTCGTGACTCATGGTCGCCAGAAATGCGTCCATGTCGGCATACCCGGCGTTGCGCCAATGGAATTGCACCCCCTCGCGCAACATGAAGCCCGACTGCGACAGGGCCTCGACGTCGGCCGCGTGTGTGAACAGGATATGCAGCGATGCAATGTGATGATGCCGAGCCAGCGCAATGGCGCCGCGGGCAAGCATCACGCGATACTCGTGTGTGTGGGCCAGCAGCCGCGGCCCGCTGACGGGCGTGAAGGGCACCGCGCACAGGAGTTTCGGGTAGTAGGCCAAACCATGCCGCGCAAAGGCATCGGCCCAAGCGTAGTCGAACACATACTCACCGCGCGAATGCGCCTTCACATAAAGCGGCATGGCGCCGACCAGGCGATCGTTCTGACGCAAGGCTAGAAAATAGGGCGTCCATCCGGTACGCGACGACGCACACCCGGTATCGTGCAAGGCACTCAAAAAGCCGTGTTGCATGAACGGATACGCGCCCGCGAGGGCGTTCCATTCCTGCGCGCTGAAAGCGTCAAGTGACGTTTCGATGGTGAGAACCGGGTCGTGGGCATCCATGCGGCGATTATGGCAGGTTGCAGCGGATGGGATAATGATGTGCACACAGGAGAGCCCCGGTTTTGAGTCACGATACGTCCATCCGGCAACTGGCGCTTGCCGCGCTCCAGTATTGCGAGCCCGCAGAAAAAGTGGCCGCCGTCCTTGCGATACCCGACGACGCGCCGATCGATGCTGCGCAACGCCTGGCCGCGTCCTTGCCCGTACCCGGACGGCCGGGCAAACCCGCGTGCGTGCCGCCCGCGCAGGTGCCCCGGCGCGCGATCGGCACGCCGGCCGGCCGTGCGGCCTTGCTGCATGCGATTGCGCACATCGAGTTCAATGCGATCAACTTGGCGCTCGATGCACTCTGGCGCTTCGAGAACTTGCCGCTGGCCTACTACCGCGACTGGCTGCGCGTTGCCAAGGAAGAGGCTTATCACTTTACGTTGCTGCAGGATCATCTCGCCACCCTGGGGCATCGGTACGGCGATTTTCCGGCGCATGAGGGGCTCTGGCAGATGGTCGAGCGCACGCAGGACGACGTGCTGGCGCGGATGGCGCTCGTGCCCCGCACACTCGAAGCGCGGGGACTGGATGCCTCGCCTGCCATTCGCGACAAGCTGATGCGTGTGGGCGATACGGCGGGGGCGGCAATCCTCGACATCATTTTGCGTGACGAGATCGGTCATGTTGCGATCGGCAACCGCTGGTACCGTCATGCCTGCGCGCAGCAGGGACTGGCGCCGTTGGCGGCCTATCCCGTGCTGGCCGCCAAGTACGATGCGCCGCGCCTGCGGGGGCCCTTCAATCTCGAGGCGCGGCGTCAGGCGGGATTCGACGAAGACGAACTCGCGGCGCTCGATGCGCCTTCGCCGCGTGATTGATAGGCAGAGGCCGCCGCAACACGCTGTCGGTGAGCCTTGCGCTTGAAGCAAACCTTAACGGTTTGACGCCAGCCACTAACGCTTGAGCCCTGCTTGCGATGATAGGGTGAGGGTTCTGGTCAACTTTCCGTCAGGACGCCCCATGTCGCTCAATTTCCGATTGCCCGCCGCCGCTGCATTGTCGATGGCCTTGTTTGCCGGAGCGGCTGGCGCGGCCGAGACCGCCGCCAGCTTTACGTTGCCGCCGTTGCCGTACGCCGCCAACGCGCTCGAGCCTGCCATCGACGCGCAAACCATGACGCTGCACCACGACAAGCATCATCAAGCGTACGTGGACAACCTGAATGGCAAGATCAAGGATTTCCCGGCACTTCAGGGCGCGAAGATCGAAACCGTGATGGCACAAGTGTCCAAGTATGACGCGGCCGTACGCAACAACGGGGGCGGGCACTATAACCACAGCCTCTTCTGGACCATCATGGCGCCTGTAGACAAAGGCGGCAAGCCCGGCGCGGCGCTGCAGAAGCGGATCGCGCAGGACTTCAAGTCCCAGGACGAAATGGTCAAACAATTCAGCGAGATGGCGGGTAAGAATTTCGGCTCGGGCTGGACCTGGTTGATCGTGAAGCCGGACGGTAAGCTGGCGATCACCAATACGCCCAACCAGGATAATCCGTTGATGGACGTGGTGCAGGAAAAGGGCACGCCGATTCTGGCCCTCGACACCTGGGAGCACGCTTACTACCTGAAGTATCAGAACAAGCGCCCGGAGTACGTCAAGGCATTCTGGTCGGTGGTGAACTGGAACGAAGTCACCAAGCGCTACGATCAGGCCGCGAAGTAAACCCTCGTCGCTTGAGCGCGCCAATGGCGCCCAGGGCCATCCGAGCGTTGCGGGACGCTGTGACGGCTCGGCATAACCCGATGATCCTGACTGCGCGACCGCTGGGTCTATATCGAGCGCAGCGATTCGCGCACCAGGTTTCATCAATCGAAGGAGCACGCAATGACCATCACCAATACCGTCGACGGCGTTACCTACACGTTGCTCATTCAAGAACGCGGCGACGACACCTTCTCATGGAAGATTGCGGCCAACGATGCCGATGGCCGCGAGAGCAAGCGCGATGAGCGCGATACCGATATCCCGTTCGAAACCGCGGCCGATGCTGAAATGGCTGGGCGCGAGGCGATGGACGCCCTGGTGAAGGGCGATCTGTAAGGCTAGCCGTACTCGAGGCCGCGGATAACCGGTCAGCGAATCTCGGTGTTGAGATCGAACATGTCCGGCCCGCGATAGCGCTTGATGGTTTGGGCAAGTTCACCGTCAGCCAATAGGCTGTCGGCGTCGTTTTTGCGAATCAGCCAGAAGTTGATCGCCGAAAGATCCACCAAAAACTCTTTGCACTGCGTGCGGGCATCGATCATCGAGCCGGCAGCGCTGCGCAGAACCTGCGCCAGCATACGGCCGGGATGCTCATAGATGTGGCCGATGAAGTTGGCCAGCACGCGCTTGATCAGCGCATCGTTCAAATCCACGTTGCCGTTCGCGAGTCCATCCCAATAGGCCGTTTCCTGCCCATCGGGAATGAACGTGTTGACCCACGCCTGGTAATCGCGATCGTGGAGGATCGAGAACGCACGCCGGTACAGAATCTCGGGATCGCTGGCTTCGAAGCTGTGTTCCTTCGTGTAGGCCAGCAAGCCGTCGAGCTCGCTGATCAGCGCGCGATGGTTGGCATTGATCTGGTTGTACTTTTCGATCAGTTTGCTCAACGCAGCGCGAAACAGCAGCACTTGATTACGGCCGCCTTCAATACTGTCGAGCAGCGGGTAGATCTGATATTTGTGCGCATGGATGTGATCGATGTACTGACTGATCGCGTCCGACGTGGTGTCCATCTGCTTGAACGCACGCTCGAACAGTTCAGGCCGGCGTTGATACAGCTGCTCGAGCTCGGCCGTGTCGCGGCCGACCAGATTATCGACTTTCTGGAAATTGCCGACGATCTCGCGGATGAAGAAGCTTGAGAGGGTGTGGATCGTGTCCTGAAACTTTTCAACCGAGACTGCGCGAACGGTGTCGTCGAGTTGCTGCCGCTTGGCCTGTTTCTGCTTTTTGCGCTGGTCATACAAAAAGGTGGCGGCGGAGGCGACGATGGCCAAACTGGTGGCGACATCGATGCCGATCTGGACGGAATTCAACTCCATGCTTTCCTCTCGACCCCGCGATGGCAGCGCGGAGTGCACCGCCCAACTCGGGGTCGCTATTCTAATGTCCAATTGTGTCGTTTAAAGACCGAATAGAACATTTATTGAGACTGCTCGTGCGCGCCGAGAAGGTCCGCGTCGGCTTTCAAACCGCCGGCGCGGCGGCGCATTCTCCGTTGCGCATCTTTGCACCGCGACGCGTCTATCGTCCCGCTGCGTAAGCCTGCATGAGCCTTGGATTCGCGGCGGCGTGCAGCATGCCATCCGCATCACGTGATGCCGCCGTCAAGCGGCCTACCGACCAGGCCGGCACTTCTTCAATGTCGTGACCGCGTGCGCGCAAGGCATCGATCGTCTCGCGGCCGGCACTGGACTCGATGGCGAGGTGACCCGGTTTACGGTCGCGCGGATAGAACGAACTGGGAAAGTGCTGCGTGTGCGACATCGGCATATCGATCGCTTCCTGCAAATTCGCACCGTGATGCACGTGGCGCAGAAACATCATCATTTGCCACTGTTCCTGCTGGTCGCCGCCCGGCGTGCCGAACACCATATACGGCTGGTCGCCGCGCATTGCGAGCGAGGGCGTAAGCGTGGTGCGGGGGCGCTTGTTGGGCGCGAGCGTGCACGGCAAGCCGTCTTCGAGCCAGAACATTTGGGCGCGTGTGTTCAGGCCGAAGCCGAGTGCGGGAATGACCGGCGACGACTGGAACCAGCCGCCGGATGGCGTCGCCGACACCATATTGCCCCATTGGTCGATGACGTCCACGTGCGTGGTATCGCCGCGCTTGGCGCTTGCACGCATGTCGGCCAGTGTGGGTTCATTGGTCGGTGCGCCGGGTTTGGTCACAGGCGAGAGACGCGCCAGCGTTTCCATCACGCGATCCACCTGAGCCTCGAAGCCGGTGAGCCGCCCGGGTTCAAGATCTTGCGAAGCGCGTTCGCTCATCCGGCTGCGGCGCAAGTCGTTGTACGCATCGGAGAGCAGGGTATCCAGCGGCACGTCCACGAAATTCGGATCGCCGTAGTAGGCCTCGCGATCGGCAAAGGCGAGCTTCATCGCCTCGGTGACCGTGTGATAGAAATAATCGCTGTTGGGGCCGCCTGTGGTCAGGTCGAACGGCTTGAGCAGGGCGAGCGTTTGCAGGAACGCGGGCCCCTGGCTCCACGCGCCGGCCTTGGCTACCGTGTGGCCATGATAGGTGTACGTCACCGGCGCTTCGTAGGTGGCAGACCACCGCGCCATGTCGTCGGCAGTCAGCACACCCCGATGGGCACCGCCGCTCTCGTCGGGGACCTCGGTGTTGCGGCAGAACGCATCGATGGCTTCAGCGACGAAGCCGCGATAGAACGCGTTGCGGGCCGCTTCGATCTGGCGTTCGCGATCCGCACCCGCGCTCTCCGCTTCCTGCAGGATGCGGCGCCACGTTTGTGCGAGTCCGGGATTCCTGAACAGTTTGCGGGCTTCGGGCAACACGCCGCCCGGCACATAGACCTGGGCTGTGGTGGGCCACTTGGTCTCGAAAAAATCCTTGAGGCCGGCAATGGTATTGGCGATGCGCGGCATCAGCGGATGACCGTTCTCGGCGTAGTGAATGGCCGGTTCGAGCACATCGCGCACGCGCATCGTGCCATGGTCGCGCAGCATCAGCATCCACGCGTCGAACGAGCCGGGCACCACGGCCGCGAGCAGGCCGTTACCCGGAATCATCGCCAGCCCTTCGCGACGATAGCGTTCGAGCGTGGCGGCCGCCGGCGTGGTGCCCTGGCCGCACAGGACTTCAACGCGCTTGGTGCGCGCGGAATAAAACACGGCAGGCACTTCGCCGGCAGGGCCGACGAGGTGCGGTTCCACCACCTGCAGCATGAAGCCGCTGGTGACGCAGGCGTCGAAGGCATTGCCGCCACGCTCCAGAATGGCCATGCCGCAAGCGGTGGCCAACCAGTGCGTGGAGGTGACGACGCCAAACGTACCCAGAATCTCAGGACGGGTGGTGAACATGCCAGCTCCTTACGACTTGGCGCGTTGAACGTCTTTCAGGCGGATCAAGCCGTCGGGATAGGGCACGAAGCCGTTGACCTTTTTCTGCGTGCCGAAGGTGTAGGGCAGGTAGTAGAGATAAACGATCGGGCGTTCGTCGGCCATGATGGCCAGGAACTGCGTATACAACGCGCGCCGCTTGGCTTCATCGGGCTCGGCCCGCGCTTCGTCGAGCAGGCGATCCGCTTCGGCGTTCGAGAACTTGCCGTCGTTCAGACTGCCCTTGGTGCTGGCGTACTGGTGAATGTTGCCGCTGGGATCGACCCGGCCCGACCATCCGCTTTGCCCGACCTGGAAGTCGCCACGCGCGAGGCTGGATTGAAGCGCTGCGAACTCGACCGGACGCAGGGAAATGTCGAAGCCCGCTTCGGCGCCCATGGCTTGAATCAGTTCATATACCTGTTGCATGACCGTGTTGTTGCCGAACGTGATCTCGAGCTTCACACGATCCACGCCCGCTTCCTTCAGCAGCGCCTTGGCGCGCGCCACATCGCGGCCGCGACGTTCGGCGGCCTTGTCGAAGGCGAAGCTGGCCGGCGGGAAGGGCTGATAGGCTGGCTGGAACAACCCTTCGCCTACCACTTGATTCAGCACATCGCGATCGATGGCCAGATCAAGCGCCTGGCGCACGCGTTTGTCTTTAGCCGCAGGGCCATCCGCACGGGCGCCATTGGCCAAGTTGAACGTAAAGGCCTGGAAGCCCAGGCCAGTGACCGGTGCCCACGTCAGGTTGGCATCCGACTTCACCGCTTGCGCGTCGCTGGGTGCGACGCGTTCGATGATGTCGAGATCGCCCGAACGCAGGTTGTTCAGCCGCACCGTCGAATCCGGAATCGGCGTGAACACCACGCGGTCGAAGTGGTAGTGCGAGGCGTCGTAGTACTTGGCGAACTTGTCCAGCACGATGCGATCGTTCTGCACCCGTTCGGTGAACTTGTACGGACCGGAACACACCGGCTTCGCGTTCGGGTCCTTATCGAAGGACGCCGGCGAAATCATCATCCCGGCACGGTCGGACAATTGTGAGAGCAGCGATGCATCGGGGCCGGTCAGTCGCACGACCACGGTTTGGGCATCGGGCGCTTCCACGCTCGCCACACTTGCGAGCTCGCTCTTGCGGTTGCTGTCGGCCAGCGTGCGGGCGCGGTCCAGGTTGGCTTTGACCGAGGCGGCGTCGATCGCCACACCGTCGTGATAGACCGCGTCGGTGCGCAACTTGAAGGTCAGCGTCTTGTTGCCGTCCGACCAGGCCCACGATTGCGCCAGTTGCGGCACGATCTTGAGCTCGGGCGTGATCTCGACCAGCTTGTCGCACAGGGAAGCGAAAACGATGCGACCGACGAAGGTGCGTGCACGGGCCGGATCGAGCACATCGGGATCGTCCTGCAGACCTATCCGCAGCGTGGACGTTTGAGCAACCGCAGCAGTGCTGCACGCAAGCGCTGCCAGGGTCAGGGCGAGGGTCAATCTACGCATGGGAAATCGTCTCCGGAATCGCGATGAAAAAGCGGTGCAGAGATGCAAACCGCCGTCATAAAACTGACGGCCATTGTAAGACTCTGCGGGAGGGAATTGCGCGGCGCGAGCAGTTAATCGACGCCAACGTCATGCGATAAGACCGGTTCGCGTGGTCCATGGGTAATGCGTTCACGTGCCATCGCCTCGTCCGCGAAAAAAAAGGCGGGTTGCTCGGGCGCAACATATTGATCTGGGCAATTGACGCGGCGCTCGTTATTTTTATCTGCGGCCCGTGCTTCCCCGAGGCTATCAAGCTGACACGTCGATTACTGAATGGCCCGAAAAAAGAATATTCGGAAAATACGGCGACGCTCAAAATCAGATTTTCCAAAATTTCCGAATGGCGTTAATGATTCGCTTATCGGCGGATTTGTAAGACCAAATTAATCCGTATTTACGATAATGAAACATCGTGAGAAATCATGATACTTTTATCGCGCACTCAGGTTTCTTCTCGTCCGATGCCAATGGCGGCGCTCGGATCTACGCAGCCCGTTTATCTTTTTCCAGGAGACGTCCATGGGACGGTTCTCATTCAGTGGGCTTTTTGGGTTTGGTGGGCGGCGACACGCCGAGATAATCGGTCAATTGGCAGCGCTCGATCGCGCACAGGCGGTGATCGAATTTGATTTGGAAGGTCATGTGCTCATGGCCAATCAAAATTTCCTCGATACGATGGGCTACGCGTTGGAGGATGTTTTGGGTGAGCATCATCGCATGTTTGTGCCGGAGGCCGAGCGCTCCAGCGCGTCCTATCGCGACTTCTGGCTGAAACTGGGCGCGGGTCAATATGACGCCGGGCGCTATCGCCGTGTGACGAAAGATGGACGAGAGGTCTGGCTGCAGGCGACGTACAACCCCATTCTCGACCGCACGGGCGAGCCCATCAAGATCGTCAAATACGCGACCGATATCACTGACCAGGAACGTCGCGACGCTGACGTGCGCGGTCAACTGGCGGCGATCGGCAAGGTGCAGGCAATCATCGAGTTCGAGCTCGACGGCACTGTCATCTGGGCCAACGATCTCTTCTTGAATGCACTAGGCTATACGCTGGACGAGGTCGTGGGACGGCATCACAGCATGTTCGTGCAACCCGAGGATCGCCAGTCTGCCCACTATCGGCAGTTCTGGGAAAAGCTCGCGCTGGGCCACAACGATTCTGGGCAATATCTGCGCATTGGCAGAAACGGTCGCCAGGTATGGATCGAGGCGAGCTACAACCCGATTCTCGACGCGTCAGGCCGGCCTTTCAAGGTCGTGAAATACGCCACCGACATCACGCGCCGATTCACGGCGGCCCAGGCGCTGCGAGGCGCCGTCGTGGGGCTGACTGAAAATGCGGATCGCGCGTCGCAGGCGGATCTGCTGGCACGCGAAGCCTGCAACGTGGCCGAGCAGGGCGGTCGCACCGTAAATGATGTCGTCAGCGCCATGCGGGCGATTACCAGTAATTCGCGGCGCATTTCTGAAATCGTGGGCGTGGTGGACACGATTGCGTTTCAAACCAATATTCTTGCGTTGAATGCTGCGGTCGAGGCGGCGCGCGCCGGTCCCCACGGGAAAGGATTCGCCGTGGTGGCGACCGAAGTGCGCCATCTTGCGCAAAGCAGTGCATCGGCCGCGCGCGAAATCAAGTCGTTGATTGCCACTTCGGTATCGGAAATAGATCGTGGTGCAGGGCTCGTGCAAACTGCGGGGAGCACCATGCAGGACATTCTCGCGTCGTCGCGTCGCGTCACCGAAATCATGGCGGAAGTCGTATCGGTGTCCCTCGCGCAATCCCACACATTAGGCGATGTGACCGACGACATTACCGAGAGTGCGATCAAGCGTGATGAGGGGCGCGTGCGTCGACCGCCGCTTGGGCACAATAAATCGGCATCTGCCGAGCGTCTGACGCTGCATTGAACTAATCCGTTAGGGCATGCAGACGCCCGGATAGCGCTGAGATACCCTGTGCACTCTGCATGGGGGTGCAACAATATGGAAAAGGTCGACCTTTCCAAACTCGGCGCTGAAGAATACGAAAAGCTAGTGCGCTGGTGTCAGCGATATTTTCGCTGGAAACTTGCACGACTCAGGCAAGTGGAGCGGCCGGGCCTGCGCGATTATGAATTCGCTTTCGAGGCCACATGTAATGCCTTGTTGGAAGAGGGCGTCATCGACGGCATGGGTGACGCGTTCGGCAGCATGGATCCTGAAATCGCCAAACTCTTCGTGGCCGAACTCGCTTATATCAACGCCGCAGCCAATCAGTTGGGTCCACAACAGGGTTCCGATGCCGCGCCGGAAGCTGAAGGCAAGGCAGTCGATGTGGTTCGAACCGGCAAAGACAGTCTGGATGAGCTGGTCGTGGACGGTTTGCCGCCCACAATGCGGGTGCGCGTCAGACGGCTATTGGCCCTTTTAAGCGAGATTTTGTCGTTGGGTAAGATCGGCTGAGGTCGCGGGGCAGCCTGGGATAGCCAGATCGGCGTGAGATGGCCGGGCGGGCACCATGAACCGCGTGGCTGGGGAATCGTCTCGTCGTCAGGAGCCTGGAAGCAAGCCAATCCGGCACGACCACGACCGACCGTTGCCGACCCCGGTGAAAAGTGGCGTCTGCCTATTGTGGCTGCAAACGCGTATGTCAGGGCAGCGCTGGCCCACTCGGCAGCAGTGCGGTGCGTTTCACGATACAATAAGCGTACTGGGGCCGATCCGGATTCGACGTGGGTCGCGAAACAGTGCAGGGCATGTCGAGCACCAGTACGCTCGTTAAACCACTGGAAACACTACAAACGCCAACGACGAGCGTTTCGCTCTCGCCGCTTAAGCGGTGAGCCGTAGCACTGATCTGTCTTTGGGTCAGGTGGGGTCAAACCCACAGCTACGACACTTACAAAGAATCGGGATCTAGCCGGGTCACACGCGTTAGGCCTTAAAAAGAAGTGAATCGCTGAGGGCCGGCCTGTCGGTTGGCTAAGCCCGAGGTTAAACAAAAAATAAATCGACTACGCATGTAGAACTGCCTGCAGAGGGCTCGCGGACGGGGGTTCAATTCCCCCCGGCTCCACCATTATTCCGCTTGATATCGAGTAGATATACAAAAGCCAACCTTTCGAGGTTGGCTTTTTTTTGCTGCGCGATACCCGCGATGCAGGTATTACCCGGCTGCGCGTGCCTGGGCTGGCAAAAGGCCTTCGATGGCGGCCCACAAGGCTTCAACCGAATCGGCCGTGGCATTGGCTTCCCATTTGGTGACATCGCCATTTTCGCCCAGGTATCCATAAGCAGCGGCGACGACAGGCATACCGGCGGCATGTGCCGACTGAATGTCACGCAAATCGTCGCCCACATACACGCATTGGTCTGGGGTATAGCCCGCTTTTCGCGCGGCGTACAAGAGCGGTTCGGGGTGCGGTTTGGCATGCGGTGTGGTGTCGCCGCACACCAGCACGGCACTTTCCTCGACCAAACCGAGGAATTCGACGATCGGCAGCGTGAGGTACGTGACTTTATTGGTCACGATGCCCCAGGCCATGCCGCGGCGCACGATATCGTCGAGCAGATCGGCGATGCCGGGAAACAATCGGCTGTGTACGGTGGAGCCGGCAGCATAATCCTCGAGGAATTGCAGCCGAGCGGGTTCGTACGCGGCATCTTCGGGCGTGAGGCCCAAGGCTTCGCGCAGCAAACCGCGCGCGCCCTGTGATGCCACGGGGCGCAATTGCTCGTAGGGCAGGTGATCCATACCGCGGCGCGTGCGCTGATGATTGGCGGCAGCGACCAGATCGGGGGCGGTGTCGGCAAGGGTGCCGTCGAAATCGAACAGAATGAGTGCGGTCATTTGCGGCAGGCCATCAAGTAGTTCACCGAAGTGTCGTTGGACAACGCATAGATCTGGGTGATGGGGTTGTAGGTCATGCCGCGCATGCTTTGCGGCTCGAGGCCGGCTTCGCGCGCAGCGCTCGATAATTCGCTGGGCTTGATGAAATTTTCATACGCGTGCGTGCCGCGCGGCAACAGGCGCAGCACATATTCAGCCCCGATGATGGCAAACAAAAACGACTTCGGGTTGCGATTGAGCGTGGAGAAGAACACATGGCCGCCCGGCTTGACCAAACGGGCGCAGGCTTGCACCACGGATGCGGGGTTGGGTACATGCTCCAGCATCTCCATGCAGGCGACCACGTCATAGGACAGCGGCTGCTCTTCAGCGAGGGTTTCCACTGGAACGGCGCGATAGTCGACCTTGATACCCGACTCCAGTCCGTGCAGCCTGGCGACTTTCAACGATTTCTCGGCCAGATCGATGCCGGTGACCTCGGCACCGGCCGCTGCCATGCTCTCCGACAGAATGCCCCCGCCGCACCCCACATCCAGAATCCGCTTGCCGGACAGGCCGCCCGCGAGCGTGCTGATCCATTCGAGGCGAAGGGGATTGATTGCGTGCAGCGGTTTGAATTCGCTATTGGGATCCCACCAGCGTGCGGCCAACGCACCGAACTTTTCCAGTTCGGCCTGGTCGGCATTCAGGCGGGCGTTCGGGGAATCGGCGGTCGAGGCGCGCATAATCAGTCCGTCCAATACATAAAAAAAGGGCCTCGCTATGCGAGGCCCTTAATTGTAGCGGCTAGCGCTTCAATTAGCGGCGGCTGCCGACGATCTCGATTTCAACGCGACGGTTTTGAGCACGGCCTTCACGGGTCGCGTTCGAAGCCACGGGTTGCGATTCGCCCTTGCCTTCCGTGTAAACACGGTTGGCGTCGACGCCACGGCTAACCAAGTATTGCTTGACCGAAGCGGCGCGGCGCTCGGACAGGCGTTGGTTATACGCATCGGTACCGATGGAGTCGGTGTGACCCACAGCGATAATCGTTTCGAGGTCGATGCCACCGGCTTGCTGGGCAACTTGATCCAGCAACTGACGGCCTTCCGGCTTCAGAGTAGCTTTGTCGAAGTCGAAGAAGGTGTCGGCGTTGAAGACGACCTTGTTCGCCATCGGCGTGGGCGCCGCGGGACGCGGAGCTTGCGCAACCGGCACGCCGTCGCAACCGGGGATACCGGTAGCAGGCGTCCAGAACGCATCGCGCCAGCACAATTCGTTCGTGCCGTTTTTCCAAACGTCGCCGAACGGATTGCGCCAGTTATCGACGGTTTGCGCGGAAGCTGCACCAGAGGCCGTCACGGCGGCGAAGGCGAGCGCCATAGCGAATTTGGAGGGTTTATTCATGTTTCTCCTCGTTGAGCTTGAAGCTGGATAAGTGGTGACTCGCAGCGAACCCCCGCCGCATATCAGGAAACGGGGCCAGTATAGCAACGCCAAGAACAGGTTCAGAGTCTTGCAACTGGGTTTCCTGCGTGCTGGAAACAATCTTAAGCCATTTGGAGGCCCACAGCAGTCGCGACGTGCCCCAACGTCCCATTTTCCGACCCGAGGCCGGTTTCCTTGTTGGTTTTAGACAACAGAGTGGATAAATCCGCGCGGAACGGCCCGAGCAGGGTATTGCGTTTCGTCTGAGTGTGACGTCAGGCTTCGGTTGAAATCGAATGTTAGAATTTCCTGTTGGCCCGGCCCGGGTTCCTCTATCTGATCATTCAATATATGGATTCCTTTGCCAAGGAGACGCTTCCGGTATCGCTGGAAGAAGAGATGCGCCGCAGTTACCTCGATTACGCGATGAGCGTGATCGTCGGGCGGGCGCTTCCCGATGTGCGGGACGGCTTGAAGCCGGTACATCGGCGCGTGCTGTTTGCGATGCACGAGCTTAATAACGACTGGAATCGCGCCTACAAGAAATCGGCGCGTATCGTCGGCGATGTCATCGGTAAGTACCACCCGCACGGCGACCAAGCCGTCTATGACACGATCGTTCGCATGGCGCAGAGCTTTTCGCTGCGCTACATGCTGGTCGACGGTCAGGGTAACTTCGGCTCGATCGACGGCGATAGTGCCGCGGCGATGCGGTACACCGAAATCCGTCTGGCGAAAGTCGCGCACGAATTGCTGGCCGATATCGACCAGGAAACGGTCGACTTCGGCCCCAACTACGACGGTAGCGAACAGGAGCCACTGCTTCTGCCTTCGCGCCTGCCCAACCTGCTGGTCAACGGCAGCTCGGGTATCGCTGTGGGGATGGCCACCAATATTCCGCCGCATAACCTGGCGGAAGTGGTCGACGGTTGTCTGTTCTGCCTGCGCAATCCGCAATGCACGGTCGACGAACTGATCGAGATCATTCCGGCACCCGACTTCCCCACGGGCGGCATCATTTACGGCATGTCCGGCGTGCGTGAAGGCTATCGCACCGGCCGTGGCCGGGTGGTGATGCGCGCCAAGACGCACTTCGAAGACATGGAACGCGGCAACCGCCAGTCCATCGTCGTCGACGAGCTGCCTTACCAGGTCAATAAGAAGACCTTGCAAGAGCGCATTGCCGAGCTGGTCAACGAGAAGAAGATCGAAGGGATCTCGGATATCCGCGACGAGTCGGACAAGGACGGCATGCGTCTGGTCATCGAGCTCAAGCGCGGCGAGGTGCCCGAGGTCATTCTCAACAATCTCTACAAGAACACCCAGCTCCAGGACACCTTCGGGATCAACCTGGTGGCACTGGTGGACGGTCAGCCGCGCCTGCTCAATCTGCGTCAGATGGTGGAGTACTTCCTCACCCATCGCCGCGAAGTCGTTACGCGCCGCACGGTGTTCCAGCTGCGCAAGGCGCGCGAGCGCGGTCACGTGCTGGAAGGCCTGGCGGTCGCGCTGGCCAATATCGACGAATTCATCGCCATCATCAAGGCGGCCCCGACGCCGCCGGTGGCGCGTCAGGAATTGATGGCCCGCTCGTGGGATTCGTCTCTTGTGCGCGAGATGTTGTCGCGGGTCGATGGCGATGCGCCCGGCGGCCGGGCGGCCTTCCGTCCCGACGACCTGGGTGTGGATTTCGGCATGCAGGGCGACGGCTTGTACCGTCTGAGCGACGTGCAGGCGCAGGAAATCCTGAACATGCGTCTGCAACGCCTGACCGGCCTCGAGCAGGACAAGGTGCTGGGCGAGTATCGCGACGTCATGTCGACCATCGCAGATTTGCTGGATATCCTGGCGCGCCCCGAGCGCATCACGATCATCATCGGCGATGAGTTGCAGGCCATCAAAGCCGAGTTCTCGACGGCGGCCAAGGATTCGCGCCGTTCGCACATCGAATTCAACGCCACCGAGCTCGACACCGAAGATCTGATCACGCCGGCCGATATGGTCGTCACGTTGTCGCATACGGGCTATATCAAGAGCCAGCCGCTGTCGGAATACCGCGCGCAAAAACGCGGTGGCCGCGGCAAGCAGGCCACGGCGATGAAGGAAAACGACTGGGTCGATCAGTTGTTCATCGCCAATACGCACGATTTCCTGTTGTGCTTCTCCGATCGCGGCCGGGTGTACTGGCTCAAGGTGTGGGAAGTGCCGCAAGGCACGCGCGGTTCGCGCGGTCGCCCGATCGTCAACATGTTCCCGTTGGCCGATGGCGAAAAAGTCACGGTGGTGCTGCCGGTCAAACAGTTCAGTGAAGATCATTTCGTCTTCATGTCGACGTCGCGCGGCACCGTCAAGAAAACCCCGCTGTCCGACTTCTCCAATCCCCGCAAGGCCGGCATCATCGCGGTCGATCTGGACGAGGGCGATTACCTGATCGGCGCCGATCTTACCGACGGCAAGCACGATGTGATGCTGTTCTCCGATGCCGGCAAAGCCGTGCGTTTCGACGAGAACGACGTGCGTCCGATGGGCCGCAATGCCCGCGGTGTGCGCGGCATGATGCTCGAAGAAGGCCAGACGGTGATCTCGCTGCTGGTGGCCGGCGACGAAACGCAAAGCGTGCTGACCGCCACCCACAACGGGTACGGCAAGCGCACGCCGATCACCGAATACACGCGTCACGGCCGTGGCACCAAGGGCATGATCGCCATTCAGACCAGCTCGCGTAACGGCAAGGTCGTCGGTGCCGTGCTGGTGACCCCGACGGACGAAATCATGCTCATCACCACAGGTGGCGTGCTGGTGCGTACCCGAGTGAGCGAAATCCGCGAGATGGGCCGCGCCACGCAAGGCGTGACGCTGATCAGCGTGGATGACGGCAGCAGCTTGTCGGGTGTGCGTCGTGTGGTCGAAAGCGATGCAGACGTGGACGAGGACGGCGAAGGCGTTGAGGGTGTCGAAGGCGCGGTTGAGGGTGACGGTGCGATTGCAGCCGATACCGAAACCAGCGATGACAATGCCACCGATGCCGACGGCGACGTGGATGTGGATGGTGCGGGCGATACGCCCAAGCCCGATGCGGAGTAATCACAAGTGAGCATGGCACGCCCCTGGAATTTTTCGGCCGGTCCGTCGGCCTTGCCTGAGACGGTCTTGCAGCAGGCCGCCGCCGAAATGCTGGACTGGAACGGGTCAGGCATGTCGGTGATGGAAATGAGTCATCGGGGCCGCGATTTCGTGCGGATCTGCGATGAGGCCGAATCCGATCTGCGCGAGTTGCTGGGCGTGCCCGCCGACTATGCCGTGTTGTTCATGCAGGGTGGGGGCAGTGGGGCAAACGCCATCGTTCCCCTGAACCTGATTGGTCGCCGCGGTCCCGCCAAAGCCGATTTCGTGTTGACCGGCCACTGGTCGGCACGATCGCAAAAAGAAGCACTGCGCTATGGCGACGTGCACGTTGCGGCGACCAGCGGCACGGCCACCACGATCGACGGCCGCGAACAAGCGCCGTGGACGTGGGTGCCGCCCGTCGATACCTGGGATGTGCGCGCCGATGCGGCGTATCTGCACTTTTGCAGCAACGAGACGATCGGTGGCGTCGAGTTCAACGAGTGGCCCGATACGGCCGCCCTCGGTGCGCCCGATGTGCCGCTCGTGGTCGATGTGTCGTCGCATTTCCTGTCGCGGCCGTTGGACGTCACCAAAACCGGCATGGTGTTTGCCGGCGCGCAGAAAAACGCGGGCCCCGCAGGCGTCACGATGACCATCGTGCGCCGCGACCTGATCGGCAAGGCATTGCCCATCTGCCCGTCGGCGTTCGACTACGTCAACGTGGCGGCCGAGCATTCGCGCTACAACACGCCGCCCACGTATGCGATCTATATCGCCGGTCTGGTATTCAAGTGGCTGAAGGCGCAGGGCGGTCTGGAAGGCATGGAGGCGACCAATATCGCCAAGGCCGATCTGCTCTACGGTTATCTGAACGCGTCGTCGTTCTATCGCAACCCGGTGCATGCGCCGGTGCGTTCGCGCATGAACGTGCCGTTCATCTTGCGAGACGAGTCGCTCAACGACACGTTCCTCAAGGGTGCCGATGCGGCAGGTCTGACCCAATTGAAGGGTCACAAGAGCGTCGGCGGTATGCGTGCATCGATCTACAACGCCATTCCGTTGGCTGGCGTGCAGGCGCTGGTCGACTACCTGAAGGATTTCGAGCGCCGCTATGGATGAGGCTTTGAAGCGTCAGTTGAGCCCGCTTCGGGATCGTATCGACGCCATCGATCAGCAGATTCTGACCTTGTTGTGCGAGCGCGCGCGCACCGCGCAGGCGGTGGGCGATGTGAAGCACGCGGCCAACGCCGAAGGGCCGGTATTGCGGCCAGAGCGCGAGGCCGAGGTGATTCGCAACCTGCAGGCCAATAATGCCGGGCCGTTTCCCAATGAGGCGATCGGTCCGGTCTGGACCGAAATCATTTCCGCCTGCCGCGGGCTCGAACGCGGCCTGACGGTGGCCTTTCTGGGGCCGCAGGGTTCGTTTTCCGAGCAGGCAGCGCTCGAGCATTTCGGTCACGCCGTGCAAAAGCTGGCCTGTCCGTCGTTCGATGAGGTGTTTCGTGCGGTGCAGGCCGGTCAGGCCGATGTGGGTATGGTGCCGGTCGAGAACTCGACCGAGGGCGCCGTCAATCGCACGCTGGATCTCCTGCTCAATGCGCCGGTCAAGCTGATCGGCGAGCACTCGATCGTGATCCGGCACTGCCTGATGGCGTCTGACGGATCGCTCGACGGCGTCAAGACGGTCATGGCGCATCCTCAGGCCCTGGCGCAGTGCCAGGACTGGTTGACGCGCCATCATCCGGAGCTCGTGCGGTCGTCGGCGGCCAGCAATGCGGAAGCGGCGCGCATGGCGTCGCAGGATCCCACGGTGGCCGCGATCGCCGGCGAAACGGCGGCCGATGTGTGGGGTTTGAAGATCATCGCGGCGGGAATTCAGGACGATCCGCACAATCGCACGCGCTTTCTTGCCATCGGCGATATCGCCACGCTGCCGACCGGGCAGGACAAGACCAGTCTGATTCTGGCGGTTCCCAACCGTGCAGGCGCCGTGTATGAGATGCTTGCTCCGCTGGCTGAGAATGGCGTGTCGATGACACGATTCGAGTCGCGTCCCGCGAGAACCGGGCAGTGGGCGTATTACTTTTACGTCGACGTGCTGGGCCATCGTGACGACCCGGCGGTTGCCCGCGCATTGTCCGCGCTCGAAGCGCAAGTCGCCTTTTTCAAGGTTCTTGGGTCCTACCCCGCGCAATAAAACACTGTCTCTTATGACCACCGTATCCTCGCCTTTGCACGCTCCCGCTCACATCAGCGCCATCGCGCCTTATCAGGCCGGCAAGCCGATCGATGAGCTGGCGCGCGAGTTCGGGCTCGACCCGGCCGGCATCGTCAAGCTCGCCTCCAACGAAAACCCGCTGGGCATGCCGGCATCGGCGCGTGCAGCCATGATCGATGCCGCCAATACGCTGGCGCGTTATCCCGACCCCAACGGATTCGATCTCAAGTCGGCCCTGGCATTGCGCTATGGCGTGCCGCTGAACTGGATCACGCTGGGCAACGGTTCGAACGACATCCTCGAAATCGCCGGACTGGCATTGCTGGAGCCGGGCGCGAGCGCCGTTTACGCCGAGCACGCCTTCGTGGTCTATCGTCTGTCCACGCAGGCGCGCGGTGCGCGTCACATCATGGTGACCGCGCGCGACTACGGTCACGATCTGCAGGCCATGTTCAGTGCGATTGCCGACGATACGCGTCTGGTGTTTATCGCCAACCCCAATAATCCGACCGGAACGTTCCTGCCGGCGGCCGAGATCGAAGCCTTCCTCGAAGCCGTTCACACGCGCCATGGCGATCGTGTCACGGTGGTGCTCGACGAGGCTTACAACGAATATCTCGATCCCGAGTTACGGTTCGACAGCGTGCAGTGGGTGCGCCGTTTTCCCAACCTGATCGTGTCGCGCACCTTCTCCAAGGCGTATGGCCTGGCCGGCTTGCGCGTGGGGTTTGCGATTGCGCAGCCGCCGCTGACCGACCTGATGAATCGCGTGCGCCAGCCGTTCAACGTCAATACGCTCGCGCAAGCGGCCGCGATTGCAGCGTTGAGCGATCACGAGTTTCTGCAGCGCTCGTACGAGCTCAACAAGGCCGGCCGTCAGGTGCTGACGGAAGCCTTCGACACGCTTGGACTGAAATACGTGCGTGGCCATGGCAATTTCGTATTGGTGCACGTGGGCGAAGCCGCCAAGATCAATCTCGAACTGCTCAAGCGCGGCGTCATCGTGCGTCCGGTGGCGGGCGATGGCTTGCCTGAGTGGTTGCGTGTGACGATCGGCTTGCCCGAAGAAAATGCGGTATTCATCGCCGCCCTGACCGACATCCTGTCCGGCGCATGACGGCCCCGCGTTTTCCGACGGTCGCGGTGGCGGGTGTCGGGTTGATCGGCGGGTCGTTCGTCGCTGCACTGAGGCAAGCCGGTCAGGTCGGTCGTGTACTGGGTATGGGCCGCAACCCGTTGTCGCTTGAAAAGGCGCAATCGCTGGGGTTGATCGATGCCATCGCCACACCGCAAGAGGCGGCGCGCGCCGATTTGATCATGTTGGCGGCTCCCGTGGGAGCCACAGGCTCATTGCTCGGTGCGCTCGCCCCGTATCTTGGTCCCAATACCATCATTACCGATGCCGGCAGCACCAAGTCGGATGTCGTGGCCAGCGCGCGTGCCGCATTGGGCAAGCATATCGGCCAGTTCGTACCGGGTCATCCGATCGCCGGCGCCGAGCGTACCGGTCCGGATGCGGCGCAGGCCGCGCTGTATCAGGATCGCACGGTGATCCTCACGCCGCTGCCCGAAAATACGATGGCGGACGTTCGTGCCGTTCGCGACGCCTGGACGTATTGCGGCGCCCACGTCATCGACATGGATGCCGACGCGCATGACCAGGCCTTGGCCGCAGTCAGCCATCTGCCGCATCTGTTGGCGTCGGTATTCATGACCCACATCGTGCGATCGCCGGATGCGGCGCGCCGCTTGGCGCTGGCGGGCAGTGGGTTTCGCGACTTCACGCGCATCGCGGCGGGATCGCCCGAAATGTGGCGCGATATCTTTCAATCGAACCGATCGGCCATGCTGACGGAAATCGCGGCGTTGCGCGACGTGCTCGACGAGAGCGAGCGCGCGATTCGCGCGCGCGATACGGCTGCATTGCAGACGTTGTTGCAAACGGCTGCGGATGCTCGCCATCAATGGGAAAAGGAACGTCGCGCATGAGCGCACTCGAATACATCGATCTGCCCCGCGTCCGCCGGGCGCAAGGCGCCATCACATTGCCGGGTTCGAAAAGCATTTCGAACCGGGTATTGCTATTGGCAGCCCTGGCCGAAGGGCGTTGCGAAATCGACGGGTTGCTCGATTCGGACGATACGCGGGTCATGCTGGCGGCGCTGCGTGCCCTGGGTGTCGAGGTCGAGCACGACGCTGTCGCCAAGCGCGCAGTTGTGATTGGCGCTGCCGGCCGGTTTCCGGTCGCGCGCGCCGATCTTTTTCTGGGTAACGCGGGCACTGCATTTCGTCCGCTCACCGCGGCATTGGCTTTGATGGGCGGCGACTATCGCCTCTCTGGCGTGCCCCGCATGCACGAACGGCCCATCGGGGATCTGGTTGATGCCTTGCGCGGGCTGGATGCGCATGTGGATTATCTCGGCACGGCGGGCTATCCGCCGTTGGCGATCGGGATGGCCGGCATGGCCGCAGGCGAGGGCGGTTACCGCGTCGGTGTGGAAGGATCGGTCTCAAGCCAATTTCTGACGGCATTGCTGTTGGCGGCCCCGGTCCTGACGCAGCGCACCGGTCAGCCGTTGGTGCTCGAGGTCAAGGGCACGCTCATCTCCAAGCCGTATATTGAAATCACGCTCAATCTGATGGCCCGCTTTGGCGTTACCGTAGCGCGTGACGGTTGGGCGCGCTTCACCGTGCCGGCCGACGCGATGTATCGCAGCCCGGCCGCATTGCGTGTCGAAGGGGATGCATCGTCGGCCTCCTATTTCCTGGCGTTGGGCGCCATCGGCGGCGGCCCTGTTCGGGTGAACGGAGTGGGCGCCGACAGCATTCAAGGTGACGTGGCGTTTGCCGACACCTTGCGTGCCATGGGCGCGCGGGTGGATGCCGGCGCGGACTGGATGGCTTGCGAGGGCGTGAATGTGGCGGACGGCCAAAAGTTGCGCGCATTCGACGCCGATTTCAATTTGATCCCCGATGCGGCCATGACGGCTGCTGCGCTGGCTTTGTTTGCCGACGGGCCGTGCCACTTGCACAATATCGGCAGTTGGCGCGTGAAGGAAACCGATCGGATTCACGCCATGCGGACGGAACTCGAGAAGCTGGGGGCGACGGTCGATTCGGGGCCGGACTGGTTGCGCGTCACGCCGCCTGCGGCGCATGCTTGGCGCGATGCGCACATCGGCACCTGGGACGATCACCGGATGGCCATGTGCTTTTCGTTGGCCGCGTTCGGGCCGGCTGCCGTACGGATTCTCGATCCGGGCTGCGTAAGTAAAACGTTTCCCGAGTACTTCGACGTTTACGCCGGGCTGCTCACCGAAGTTTGAGCGCGTACCGGGCTGCGTGAGCAAGGTGGTCGGTGCAGCCGCTGCGGCTGTCGACGTCACTGGCGCACTCGGCAATCTGTATTTCAGCAATCCCTCCGCTTTTCAGGATTTTCAAGATGTCGTCCACCTCCGCCACCTTCGCTCCGGTCATTACGATCGACGGTCCTACCGCTTCCGGTAAAGGCACGGTGGCCCATGGTGTGGCCACGGCACTGGGTTGGGCCGTGCTGGATAGCGGCGCGTTGTATCGCCTGACGGCGCTGGCCTCGATCGAGCGGAATATCGCCGATGACGCGCAGGACGAGATCGCGGCGGTCGCCCAGGCGCTCGACGTCCGATTCGAGAACGGGGCCATTCTGTTGGAAGGACGCGACGTTACCGAGGCGATCCGGGATGAGCGCGTGGGCAACACGGCGTCGTGCGTGGCTGCGTTTCCTGCCGTGCGGGCCGCGCTCCTTGCCCGCCAGCGCGCGTTCCGGCAGGTGCCGGGCCTGGTGGCCGACGGCCGCGACATGGGCACGGTGGTGTTTCCCGATGCGCCCTTGAAGGTGTTTCTGGTAGCCGATGTCGAGGCCCGCGCCCAAAGGCGGTGTAAGCAGTTGATCGACAAGGGAATTCCTGCTAACCTCACAGACCTCCTGCGCGATATGCGAGAACGGGACGCGCGCGATACGCAACGCGCCGTCGCGCCGCTCAAGCCCGCACAGGATGCAAGGCAGCTCGATTCCTCGAATCTCACTGCCGAGCAAACGATTCAAACCATTCTCGATTACTGGCGCGATGTCGCGCCGGCAAGCTAAGGGTGGTGTTTTCGCCCTAGAAGTGCTCCGGCTGTTTGGTAAGCGCCAATAGGTTTTCTGACTCCACTGTTGCGGCCAATCCGTGACGGTGTGTTTATTTAACGGGTCCCTCGGGACCGATGGGTTTCCATTAATGTCTTCCGTTCCCTCGTCCGCGCTTGGCGGAGAAAGTTTCGCCGACCTTTTTGCACAGAGCCTTAAAAACCAGGACATGAAGTCCGGCGAGGTCATCAGTGCTGAAGTCGTTCGCATCGACCACAATTTCGTCGTCGTCAACGCCGGTCTGAAATCCGAAGCGCTCATTCCGCTCGAAGAATTCCTGAACGATCAAGGCGAACTCGAAGTCAACCCGGGCGACTTCGTCTCGGTTGCCATCGACTCGCTCGAAAACGGCTACGGCGACACCATCCTGTCGCGTGACCGCGCCAAGCGTCTGTCGGCCTGGCTGCAACTCGAGCGCGCGCTCGAGGACGGCGAGCTGGTTACCGGCACGATCACGGGCAAGGTCAAGGGCGGCCTGACCGTCATGACCAACGGCATCCGCGCGTTCCTGCCGGGTTCGCTGGTCGACCTGCGTCCTGTCAAGGACACCACGCCGTACGAAGGCAAGACGCTCGAGTTCAAGGTCATCAAGCTCGATCGCAAGCGTAACAACGTCGTGCTGTCGCGTCGTCAAGTGCTGGAAGCCAGCATGGGCGAAGAGCGTCAAAAGCTGCTCGAAACGCTGCACGAAGGCGCCATCGTCAAGGGCGTCGTCAAGAACATCACCGACTACGGCGCCTTTGTGGACCTGGGCGGCATCGATGGCCTGTTGCACATCACCGATATGGCATGGCGTCGTGTGCGTCACCCGTCGGAAGTCCTGCAAGTGGGTCAAGAAGTCGAAGCCAAGGTCCTCAAGTTCGACCAAGAGAAGAGCCGTGTCTCCCTGGGCGTCAAGCAGCTCGGCGAAGATCCGTGGGTGGGCCTGGCCCGTCGTTACCCGCAAGGCACCCGTCTGTTCGGTAAGGTCACGAACCTCACCGATTACGGCGCCTTCGTCGAAGTCGAAGCCGGCATCGAAGGTCTGGTCCACGTGTCCGAAATGGACTGGACCAACAAGAACGTCGACCCGCGCAAGGTTGTTACCCTGGGCGAAGAAGTCGAAGTCATGGTTCTCGAGATCGACGAAGATCGTCGCCGCATCTCGCTGGGCATGAAGCAGTGCCGTCAAAACCCGTGGGAAGAGTTCTCGACGAACTTCAAGCGCGGCGACAAGGTCAGCGGCGCCATCAAGTCGATTACCGACTTCGGCGTGTTCGTTGGTCTGCCTGGCGGCATCGACGGTTTGGTTCACCTTTCGGATCTGTCGTGGACCGAAACGGGCGAAGAAGCCGTGCGCAACTTCAAGAAGGGCGACGAGATCGAAGCCGTTGTGCTCGGTATCGACACCGACAAGGAACGCATCTCGCTGGGTATCAAGCAGCTTGAAGGCGATCCGTTCAACAACTTCGTCGCGACCTACGAGAAGGGTGCTGTCGTTCCCGGTACCGTGAAGTCGGTCGAAGCCAAGGGTGCTGTCGTGACCCTGTCGGTGGACGTCGAAGGTTACCTGCGTGCGTCGGAAATCTCGTCGGGCCGCGTCGAAGACGCAACGACGGCATTGAAGGCCGGCGAAAACGTCGAAGCCATGATCATCAACGTCGACCGCAAGACGCGTTCGATTCAGTTGTCGATCAAGGCCCGCGATAACGCCGAAACCGCAGAATCGCTCCAGCGCATGTCGGATGCCAGCGCCTCCTCGGGTACCACCAACCTGGGTGCGTTGCTCAAGGCCAAGCTGGATCAGGCTCGCAACGACGGCTGATCCGTGACCAAGTCGGAGCTGATCGCAGCGCTGGCGGCCCGCTATCCCCAGTTGGCCGCTCGCGACACCGATTACGCCGTCAAGACCGTCCTGGATGCAATGACCCAAGCCTTGGCTTCGGGTCAGCGCATCGAGATCCGCGGTTTTGGCAGTTTCTCGCTGTCGCAGCGTTCGCCCCGTGTCGGTCGCAACCCGAAGTCCGGCGAGCAAGTGTTGGTGCCTGGTAAACAGGTGCCGCATTTCAAGGCGGGCAAGGAGTTGCGCGAGCGGGTAGATCTCGATGGTGTGGAGGGGGATCGCGTGCTGGACGAAACGCACGATGCGCATACCGCCACCCTCGACGCGCATGTCATGCATTGACGGTTACGTTTGAGTACGAGAAGGGCCACGCTAGCGTGGCCCTTTTTCATTGGGTAGACGGATCGTTGCAGGGCGTCGGTGGAAGGTGTGGCTCGCATTGCGGCACGTCTTGTGCGGTGCGTCGCAACGCGGTGCTGTGGCACACCGCGATCCGACTTACAATTGCCGATCTCGCACTAATTGGAGCGTTCTCATGCGCTATGTCGTCTGGGCCTTACGGCTGGTGATTTTCGTTGTGGTCCTGATGTTCGCCCTCAAAAATACGGATCCCGTTTCCGTCAAGTTTTGGGGCGATTACGTGGTGCCCGATCTGCCGCTGATCGTTGTGATGCTTGCGGTATTCGTGGTCGGTGCGATTTTCGGTTTGCTGTTGATGGTGCCGGCCGCCATGCGCCGCCGCCGCGAGATGGTGCGCATGAAGCGCGAGCTCGACCGGCTCCAGGCGGCCGTGGGCGGTGCGCCTGTGAATACGACCGTCTTGCCGCCAGAAGCCGTGGCGCCGATGTCGCCGCTCTAAGCGCGCCATACCCAGCGCGCAGGCTCCGGCGCTGTGCGCGGGCATGCCGCCGGTAGCCCCGGCCGCGTGCCATCATTCCGGGCGCAGCTTGCGCCCTTAACGTTTTTTCAAGCGAGTCGGCGATTTGGATTTCGAACCTTGGTGGTTGATCTTCTTGCCCGTTGTGTTCGGCCTGGGCTGGTTGGCAGCCCGCGTGGATATCCGCCAGATGTTGAGCGAAACGCGTACGCTGCCGGATTCCTATTTTCGCGGCCTTAATTTTCTGCTCAACGAGCAGCCCGATCGCGCGATCGACGCGTTTGTCGAAGTGGCCAAGCTCGATTCCGAAACCACCGAATTGCACTTTGCATTAGGCAGCCTGTTCCGGCGGCGCGGCGAAATGGAACGCGCCATCCGCGTGCATCAAAGCCTGCTGAACCGGTCCGATCTGCCCAATGTCGAGCGTGAACATGCGCAACACGAATTGGCGCAGGACTTCCTGAAAGCCGGGATGCTCGATCGGGCCGAATCAGGCTTCGAGGGGCTCAAGGAAACGCGTTATGCCTTGCCGGCAATGCGATCCTTGATCCGCATTTACGAATCCGAGCACGATTGGCCCCGCGCGATCGAAGCCGTCAAAACATTGCGCGGTTTGGTCGACGAGCCCGTGCCGCAATTGGTGCATTACCACTGCGAACAGGCGCAGATGGCCTTGGAGCGCAATCCGCCCGATTTCAATGCCGCGCAGGTGGCGCTCGATGCCGCCGATCATGCGATCGAAGCCGGTACCGGTGCGGCCACGGCCAGCAAGGCGTCCACGGCGCGCGTGGCGATGATCCGCGCGCAACTGGCCGTCAAGCAAGGCAAGCCCCACGAAGAGCGGATGCATCTGCGCAGCGTCCTGTCGCACATGCCCGAGTATGGCGGCTTGGTGGCGGAGTCGTTGTTGCGCAACTATCGCGAAGCCGGGCAGGCCGACGAGGGCCTCGCGGTGCTCACGCAGCAGTATGCGCAGGCGCCGTCGCTGGATGTGTTCGATGTGGTGTTTCGCGAAATGCGCGCCCAGCACGGCGTCGATCCGGCATGGGCTTTCGCACGCGCCGCCTTGGCGCAGCATCCGTCGCTGCTGGGGCTGGATCGGCTGATCGAAGCCGAACTCGCCACCAAGGGTGCGAGTGGCGAAGCGCCCGTGCCTGGGGCCGATCTGACACTGCTGCGCAGCCTGATTCACAAGCATACGCAGCGGCTCGATCGCTACGCCTGCCGCCATTGCGGCTTTCAGGCGCGACGATTTTATTGGCAATGCCCGGGGTGTAATTCTTGGGAAACCTATTCGCCCCGTCGACTGGAAGAACTCGAATGATGGAATTTCCAACGCGCGCCATCCAGGGCGTGCGGGTGCTCGTGGTCGGCGATGTGATGCTCGACCGTTATTGGTTCGGCGAAGTCGATCGTATTTCACCCGAAGCTCCGGTACCGGTCGTGCGTGTCGCACGCCGTGAAGACCGCCTGGGCGGCGCCGCCAACGTGGCGCGCAATATCGTCTCGCTGGGTGCGCGTGCCACCTTGATCGGTGCCATCGGCGCGGACGAAGCGGGCGAGCGCATTTGCGCGCTTGCCGCCGATGACGGCATTCAGGCCGCATTGCTTACCGACCCGGCGCTTCCCACCACGTTGAAGATGCGGGTGCTTGGGCGGCAGCAGCAGTTATTGCGGGTGGACTTCGAAGCCATTCCCGAACCCGCGTGCATGGATGCGATCACGGCCGAATTCCAGCGCCAGTTGGCAGACCACGACATCGTGGTGTTGTCCGACTATGCCAAAGGCGTGCTCGACCGCGTGGTCGACCTCATCGCGATGGCGCGGGCCGCCGGCGTGCCGGTACTGGTCGATCCCAAGGGAGACGACTACACCCGATATGCCGGCGTGTCGCTCGTCACCCCCAATCGCTCGGAAATGCAGCAGGCGGTGGGCAACTGGAAAAGCGAGGCGCAGCTCGATGAGCGCGCACAAGCCCTGCGCCGCGAACTGGCGCTGGAAGCCCTGCTCGTGACCCGTTCGGAGCAGGGCATGACCCTGTTCACCGAAGCGGGCCGCGATCACGTCGACGCACAGGCGCACGAAGTATTCGATGTCTCGGGCGCGGGCGATACGGTGCTGGCCACGCTGGCCGTATCGCGCGCGGCAGGACTATCCTGGTCTGATGCGATGCGCTGGGCCAATCGGGCCGGCGGTGTCGTCGTCGGTAAATTGGGTACCTCCACGGTCACGGCCGCGGAGCTGGAAGGAGAATCATCATGATCGTCGTCACCGGCGCAGCGGGATTTATCGGGAGCAATCTGGTCAAGGGACTGAACCAGCGCGGCATCGACAACATCATCGCCGTGGATGATCTGACCGAGGGCGACAAGTTTCGCAATCTCGCCGATCTGAAGATCGCCGATTTTCTGGATCGCGATGTGTTTCGCTCGCGCGTCGCCAACGGTGCATTGCCCGGCGTCACGGCGATTCTGCATCAAGGCGCATGCTCGGATACCACCGAACGCAATGGCGCCTACATGATGGACAACAACTATCGTGTGTCGCTCGAGCTGCTCGAGTATGCGCAGGGCAACGGCATTCCGTTGATCTATGCGTCGTCCGCGGCTGTGTACGGCGCTTCCGAGGTGTATCGCGAGGAGCCCGCCAACGAAGGGCCGCTCAATGTGTACGGCTATTCCAAACTGCTGTTCGACCAAGTGGTGCGGCAACGTGAATCGCGCCGCACCGCGCAGGTCGTCGGGCTACGCTATTTCAATGTTTACGGCCCGCGCGAGCAGCACAAGGGACGCATGGCGTCGGTGGCCTTTCACAACATGAACCAGTTCCTGGCGGAGGGTCATGTGCGCCTGTTCGCCGGCTGGGACGGTTACGGCGATGGCGAGCAAAGCCGTGATTTCATTTCGGTGGACGATGTGGTCGCCGTTAATCTGCACTTCCTCGATCATCCGGAGCAGTCGGGCATTTTCAACTGCGGCACGGGTCGCGCGCAGCCGTTCAACGATATCGCGGCGGCCGTCGTCAACACCCTGCGTGCGGAGCAGGGCGTGCCGGAAGCGTCCTTGCAGGAATTGGTTGCGGCCGGATTGATCCGGTACATCCCGTTCCCGGACGACTTGAAAGGACGCTATCAAAGCTTTACGCAGGCCGACGTGACGCAATTGCGCGGCGCGGGTTTCGCGGCGCCGATGCGAGATGTGCGCACGGGCGTCACGGAGTACGTGCAAACCTGGCGCGCACGCAAGTAGGGCACCGCGCGCGCGACGTGTGGTGAGGCCCGACAATCGGTGGGGCCCTATGTGGTAACGCGAAGGTGGTATCGCGAAGGTGGTTCGCGAAAGTGGTTCGCGAAAGTGGTCTCGCGAAGGTGGTGGCGCAAACGTGATGGCGCAAGACGTGGCGGCATGTCCATCCGGCGAGCCACGTAGTTTTTCGCATGGGTGTTTTCGTGCATTGGTCGGTTCGCGGAGAGCGCCGGCGGCGATGATGAAGATGTGCGGAGGTGAATGTCCTGCCGCACCGCTTGATCGGAGCTTCGCCATGAATCCATTTCTTCTCGACCCTGTCGCACGCGCCGCCGTGCCTGCGGTGGCAAGCCGGCCCGCCACGGCCACCGCGCTTCCTGCCCCCGACACGCTTTATCCCAGGTTGACCACCCATCCTGCGTTCGACACGCGCCATGTGAGAACCCTGACGTTAACCTGCCTTATCCTCGCGGCCGGTCTGCATGCGGGCGCTGCGGGGGCCGTCGATCTGAACACGGCATCGGCCGACGCGCTCCAGGCGTTGCGCGGCGTAGGGCCCAAGACGGCAGCAATCATCGTCCAGGAACGTGAGCGGGCCGGGCGCTTCGAGTCGCTTGAGGACCTATCCGATCGCGTGCGCGGCTTGGGTCAAAAGAAGGTGCGCGCGTTGCAGACGCAGGGCTTGCGGGTCGGTGAACCGGACGCGTCGGTGTCGCGCGAGGTGGTGCCTGCCCCCCGTGCAGGGCGTGCTGCGAGTGGGCCCATGATCGCCACGCCGGTTGTGACGACGCCATCGTCTGCGCGTTATGATCCTCAGCATGAAAACCTATCCCACTCTCGAACAAACCGTCGGTGAGACCCCGCTCGTGCGCCTGCAGCGTATCCCGGGCGCGCTGGGCGCCGATCGCGGCAATGTCATTCTGGCCAAGCTGGAAGGCAATAATCCGGCGGGCTCGGTCAAGGACCGTCCGGCGCTGTCGATGATTCAACGTGCCGAGGCGCGTGGCGATATCAAACCGGGCGATACGCTGATCGAGGCGACCAGCGGCAATACCGGTATCGCGTTGGCGATGGTGGCCGCCATGCGTGGCTATCGCATGATTCTCATCATGCCGGACAACCTGTCGGTCGAGCGGCGCGCGGCGATGACGGCCTATGGCGCGGAGCTCATCCTGACGCCGGCCGACAAGGGCGGCATGGAGTTCGCCCGCGATCTGGCCACCTCAATGCAGGCGGAAGGCAAGGGGCGCGTGCTGGATCAGTTCGCCAATCCGGATAATCCGTTGGCGCACGTGGAAACCACGGGGCCGGAAATCTGGCGCCAGACCGATGGCGAGATCACGCACTTTGTGAGCGCGATGGGGACGACTGGCACCATCATGGGCGTGTCGACCTACCTGAAAGGCCAGAACCCGGCGATTGAAATCGTCGGCGCGCAGCCGGCCGAAGGATCGCAGATTCCCGGCATACGTAAGTGGCCCGAGGCCTATTTGCCGGCGATCTTCGATCGTGCGCGCGTCGACAGCTACGAATCCATCGAGCAAGCCGATGCCGAGTCCATGGCACGACGGCTGGCATCGGAAGAGGGCATCTTCGGCGGTATCTCCGCCGCCGGTGCGCTCGTTGCGGCCCTGCGCGTGGCCGAGCGCAGCACCAACGCCACGATCGTGTTCATCGTTTGCGATCGCGGCGATAGGTACCTGTCGACTGGCGTCTTCAACGGCTGACACGATCTGCTGCGCCGCGTTCGGTCAGCGTAATGGCACGCCGCTCTTCGCCCTTGCTCCCCATGCCGAGACAGGTTGAAAGCGGCCGATCAGCCAGCGCTGACCGCCGGTATCGTCAAGGTTGTTCCAGCGCCGACGCCAGGTCGGCCACCGACGCCGCGTAAAAGTAACTGCGGTTGTACTGTGTCAACGCGAAGAAGTTCTCAGTCGCGGTGCGGTATTGCGCCGTGCCGCGCGCTTCGTCCGGCAGGTCGATCACGCCCAACGGACGGGCCATCCAGCCGGTATCGCGCGCACCGGGCATCAAGCGGCCACCGGCCGCTTCGATCCGCGTCCAATCCTGTTTGGGCACCAGCCCGCCATCGACCAATGCGGCCGGGTTGGCGGGGAGCGTGACGGGTGCGAACACCGGCAAACCGCGCTGCCAGCCATGTTCGCTCAGAAAATTCCCGACCGACATCACGGCGTCTTCGATGCTATGCGCCAGATCGATGTGACCATCCTGATCGCCGTCGACCGCGTAGAGCTTGATGCTGCCGGGCATGAACTGCGACATCCCGATGGCGCCGGCGAACGACCCCTCGGTTTCAGCATCGAGCTTGCCCTGCAGGGTTAGTTCGATGAAATCGGCCAATTGATTTCGGAACATGGTTTCGCGCTCGGGCCGGGTCGTATCCGGATAGTCGAAGGCCAGGGTGGTGAGCGAATCCATCACGCGAAACGACCCCATGTTGCGGCCATAGTTCGTCTCGACCCCGATGATGGCGGCGATGATGGTGTCGGGCACGCCATAGCGTTGCGCCGCACGGTTGAGCACGTCGCGATTGGCGTCACGAAAATCGATGCCCCAGCGGATGCGCACCGGTTCGACCACGCGTGCGCGGTAGACGGTCCAGCTGCGCACGATCTTGCGGCCGGTGGCCACCTGCGGCGCGATCAGCTTGGCAACGCGTTCGTTGTAGGTGGCGCTGGCGAGCAGGCTGTTGACCGCTGCGGGTTGCAGGCCGCGCGTGGCAGCCAGCTCATTTGCAAAGGCTTGCACTTCCGGGCGCAGGCGGCCGTCTGGTGCAAGCACGGCGGATTCGCCCGTGTGCGTGGGCAGTGCGGCCGTGCCGGACGCTGCGGGCGTGGAAGGCTTTGGCAACTGCGACGAAGAGCCGGTGCCCGGCCGTTCGGCCGCGGGGGTTGAGCAGGCGGCGAGCATCGCCGAAAAAGCACCGATTTGCAGTAAACGCCAACTGATGAACATAATCCTTCCTTATGGAGACACTCTATCTTACCCACCCGGCCTGCAGGCTGCATGAGATGGGCGATTGGCATCCCGAATGTCCGGCGAGACTGGATGCCATTTCCGATCAATTACTGTCGAGCGGGCTGATGCCGTTCCTGGTCGCCGAGGACGCGCCTGCCGTCGACGCCGCCGATCTGGCGCGGGTGCACGATCCGGATTACCTGGCCGGACTTACTGCACGCTCGCCGGCCGAGGGCCATGTGCCCATCGATCCGGATACGCTCATGAATCCGCACACGCTCGAGGCGGCGCGCCACGCGGCGGGTGCCGGCGTGGCAGCGGTCGACGCCGTGATGGGCGGGGCGCATCAGACCGCCTTCTGCGCGGTGCGTCCACCCGGTCACCATGCCGAGGGTAACCGAGCCATGGGATTCTGCTTCTACAACAACGTGGCCGTGGCCGCTCGCCATGCCATCGATGTGTGGGGCTTGACGCGCGTGGCGATCATCGATTTCGACGTGCATCACGGCAATGGCACCGAAGCCATTTTTGCCGGCGACGAGCGCGTATTGATGTGCAGTTTCTTTCAGCATCCGTTCTTCCCGAATTCCGGCACCGAGGCACCGGCTCGCAATATGCTCAATACGCCGTTGCCTGCCTATTCGGGCGGCGATGCCGTGCGGCCCGTCGTGACCGATCGCTGGTTGCCGGCCCTGGCCGCATTCAAGCCGGAACTGCTGTTGATCTCCGCGGGGTTTGACGCCCATCGTGAGGACGATATGGGCCAGATGGGCTTGGTGGAGGCCGATTATGCATGGATCACGCAGCAGTTGGTGAGCGTGGCTGACCGCCATGCGCAAGGTCGTGTGGTGAGCGTGCTTGAAGGCGGCTACAACCTGTCTGCCCTCGGTCGCAGCGTGGTTGCTCACATACGCGCGCTCGCAAAGTTGTAGAATCGATTGGATTTGCTGCGCTGCGCGCATAAACGCGTTGCTGCGAGCGCGGTGCTTGGCTGTCGTTGACGGCCATGCGGCCAAGCATCGAGCACGGCCTGGTTGAACCTAAAACGATTTTCGAAAACGATTCAAGAAACCGATTCAAGAAACCGATTCACGAAAACTTCTGGAGATTGCTGGATGAAGGTACTGGTACCCGTCAAACGTGTCGTCGATTACAACGTCAAGGTGCGCGTCAAATCGGATCAGACTGGCGTAGATATCGCCAATGTGAAGATGTCGATGAACCCCTTCGACGAAATCGCCGTTGAAGAAGCCACACGTCTCAAAGAAAAAGGCGCCGTGACCGAGGTGGTCGCGGTTTCGTGCGGTGTTGCGCAAAGCCAGGAAACGCTGCGTACGGCGATGGCGATCGGCGCCGATCGCGGCATCCTCGTGCAAACCGACGTCGAACTGCAACCTTTGGCCGTGGCCAAGTTGCTGAAGGCCGTCGTGGATCGCGAACAGCCCCAATTGGTGATTCTGGGCAAGCAAGCCATCGACGATGACGCGAATCAGACCGGCCAGATGTTGGCTGCGCTGCTGAACTGGCCGCAGGCCACGTTCGCCAGCAAGGTCGAGCTCGGTGACGGTACGGTCCAGGTCACGCGCGAAGTGGACGGCGGTCTCGAAACCCTGTCGCTCAAGTTGCCGGCCATCGTTACCACCGACCTGCGCTTGAATGAGCCGCGCTACGTGACGCTGCCCAACATCATGAAGGCCAAGAAGAAAACGCTGGATACCCTGACGCCCGATGAGTTGGGCGTGGATCCCGCCCCGCGCTTGAAGACACTGAAAGTGTCGGAGCCGCCCGGACGCAAGGCGGGCATCAAGGTGCCCGACGTTGCTGCACTGGTCGACAAGCTGAAGAACGAAGCGAAGGTGATCTGAATATGACGATTCTTGTTATTGCTGAACACGACAACGCCTCGTTGAAAGGCGCTACCTTGAACACCGTGGCTGCTGCGGCCCAGTTGGGCGGCGACGTCCATGTGCTGGTGATCGGCCAGGGCGCGCAAGCGGCCGCCGATGCTGCCGCCAAGGTGGCGGGCGTGGCGAAGGTGCTGCTGGCCGAAGGCACGCAGTTGGGTGACGGTCTGGCCGAGAACGTTGCGGCGCAAGTGCTGGAAATCGCGTCGAACTACTCGCACATCCTGTTCGCCGCGACCGCATCGGGCAAGAACGTGGCGCCGCGCGTGGCTGCCAAGCTCGACGTCGCACAGATTTCGGATATCACGGCGGTCGAATCGGCCGATACGTTCCAGCGTCCGATCTATGCCGGCAACGCGATTGCCACGGTGCAATCGTCCGATGCCATCAAGGTCATCACCGTGCGTACCACGGGCTTCGATGCCGTTGCTGCCGAAGGCGGTAGCGCCACGGTCGAGAACGTCACGGCCGTTGCCGATTCGGGGTTGTCGTCGTTCGTCGGCCGCGAAGTGGCCAAGAGCGATCGTCCCGAGCTGGCTGGCGCCAAGGTCGTCGTTTCCGGCGGCCGCGGCATGGGCAGCGCCGAAAACTTCAAGATCCTCGACCCGCTGGCCGATAAGCTCGGCGCCGCGCTGGGCGCCTCGCGCGCTGCCGTCGACGCGGGCTATGCGCCCAACGACTGGCAAGTGGGCCAAACCGGCAAGATCGTGGCGCCTCAGCTGTATATCGCCATCGGTATTTCGGGCGCGATCCAGCACTTGGCCGGTATGAAGGATTCGAAGGTCATCGTGGCCATCAACAAAGATGAAGAAGCGCCGATTTTCGGTGTGGCCGACTACGGCCTGACGGGCGATCTGTTCAAGATCGTGCCGGAACTGACCGAAAAGCTGTAAAGCGCCCGCGCCGCCGCGCAAGTGGCGGCGTCTGCCGAGGCCTGCACCTGCCGTGCAGGCCTTTTTCATTTGGCGGGCCTTTTCGCATAGGGTGTTGGTCTGATAACCTCGTTCGATAGATGCTGCCTGGCGTGAGCCGGTCACAATAACAACAGCATTCCCAGCGCATGCGCGCGGGGAGCGCGTTTTCGGAGACCTCATGACTTACACCGTGCCCTTGCGCGATATTCGTTTCGCACTCAACGCCCTGGCGGGCCTGGACGATGTGCTGGCTTTGCCGGGCTTCGAAGAGGTCACGCCGGATCTGGTCGATGCCATCCTGGACGAGAACGCACGCTTCGTCGAGCAGGCCATCGCACCGCTCAACCGCGCAGGCGACACGCAGCCCCCGGTGTTGAAGGATGGCGCAGTCACGACCACGCCGGGCTTTGTGCAGGCGTTCAAGGCGTACGCGGACGGGGGCTGGCAAGGGCTGTCGCACCCGCAGGATTGGGGCGGCCAGGGGCTGCCCAAGCTGGTGGCCGCTCCCGCCAGCGAAAACATCAACGCTGCCAGCCTGGCGTTTTCGCTGTGCCCGATGCTGACCGATGGCGTGATCGAAGCGCTGCTCACGGCCGGCACGGACGAGCAGCAGCGCAAATTCGTGCCCGGCCTCATCAGCGGTCAATGGACCGGTACGATGAATCTGACCGAGCCGCAGGCGGGCAGCGATCTGGCGCAGGTGGCGACCCGCGCCGTCAAGCAGCCCGACGGCAGCTATCGCGTCACCGGCCAGAAAATCTACATCACCTATGGTGAACACGATCTGGCCGAAAACATCATTCACCTCGTATTGGCTCGTACGCCCGACGGGCCACCGGGCGTCAAAGGGATTTCGCTGTTCATCGTGCCGAAGTTCCTGGTCGGCGACGATGGTGCAGTGGGTGCCCGCAACGATGTCTGGTGCGCGTCGATCGAACACAAGCTGGGCATCCACGGCAGCCCGACCGCTGTGCTGATGTTCGGCAGCGGTCAGGGCGACGTGGGTGAGGGCGCCGTGGGGTATGTGGTGGGCGAGGAAAACCGCGGGCTCGAGTACATGTTCATCATGATGAACGCCGCCCGCTATGCCGTGGGCCAGCAAGGGATCGCCGTCTCCGAACGCGCCTACCAGCAGGCACTGGCCTATGCGCGCGACCGCGTGCAAAGCCGTGCGGTCGAAGGTTCGTCCGGTCCCGTGCCGATCGCGCGCCATCCCGATGTGCAGCGCATGCTGCTCACGATGCGTGCACTGACCGAAGCCGGGCGCGCGGTGTCGTTCGTGGCCGCGGCCGCTCACGATCGCGGCAAGCATCATCCGGATGCGCAGGTGCGGGCGCGCAATATGGCGTTTTACGAGTATCTGGTACCGGTCATCAAAGGGTTTTCCACCGAGGCGGCGCTCGAGGTCACTTCGCTGGGCGTGCAAGTGCACGGCGGCATGGGCTTCATCGAAGAAACGGGTGCGGCACAGCACTACCGCGATGCGCGCATCTTGCCGATTTACGAGGGCACCACGGCCATTCAGGCCAACGATCTGGTCGGCCGCAAAACCCTGCGCGATGGCGGAGCGGTCGCCGCGGCCGCCATTGCCGCCATGCGCGACACGCTGGCCGCGCTGGCGACGGTCGTGGCGAGTGCAACCGCCGAAAGCGCACCACCGGGCGCCTGGGCCGTGCTGCACGATCACTTCGAGGCTGCGATCGGCGGCTACGAAAAAGCCGTGCAATACGTGCTCTCGCACGCGAAGGACAACCCGCGTGCCGTCTTTGCCGGCAGCGTCCCCTATCTGATGCTTACCGGTCTCACGCACGGAGGCTGGCAGATGGCGCGCGCGGCCTTGGCCTGCGAGCAGCACATTCGGGATGGCGACGGCGATAAGTTCTATGTTCAGAAGCGCGCCACGGCGTTTTTCTATGCCGCGCAACTGTTGCCTCGCGTGTCGGCACTGTCGCAGGCCGTGCTGGCAGGCGAGGTTACCGAGGCCTGCGGGACCGACGGCGATATTGCATAAGGTTATATAAATTGCGTATTTAGTCTGGTTTCGGTTTGATGCCAAAATCGTCATCACGGGTCACGTTCAAACATTCAAACCCCGAGGAAACACCATCATGACCGCACTTCATCTGGGCGATATCGCTCCCGACTTCGAACAAGATTCGTCCATTGGCCGCATCAAATTCCACGAGTTTCTTGGCGACAGCTGGGGCGTGTTGTTCTCGCATCCCGCGGATTTCACGCCGGTCTGCACGACCGAACTGGGCTACACCGCCCGCTTGGCCGACGAATTCGCCAAGCGTAATGTGAAGGTGTTGGCCTTGTCGGTCGATGCCGCAGCCTCGCACGTCAAGTGGATCGACGACATCAACGAGACGCAGAGCACGACGGTCAATTTCCCGATCCTGGCGGATGAAGACCGCAAGGTGTCCACGTTGTACGACATGATTCACCCGAACGCCAACACCACGTTGACGGTGCGTTCGGTATTCATCGTCGACCCGCAGAAAAAAGTTCGCCTGACACTCACGTACCCTGCCAGCACGGGCCGCAATTTCAATGAAATCCTGCGTGTGATCGATTCGCTGCAGCTGACCGATAGCCATAGCGTGGCTACGCCGGTGAATTGGGAGGATGGCGATGACGTGATCATCGTGCCGTCGCTGAAGGACGAGGACGTGATCAAGCAGAAATTTCCGAAGGGCTACAAAGCCGTGCGTCCCTATCTGCGTGTGACGCCACAGCCCAACAAGTAATTGCCGCTGGTTGCCGGTGCGGTGGGTCATGTCGATGGCCTGCTTCCCGGCAAGCGTTCAGAACCTCCTTCGGGAGGTTTTTTTTGTGCGTGGTTTCTATATGACTCCTGGCGATGAGCAACGACATAATGATTCGTTCCGTTCCAATGGCCGTCCCGGCACACTCTCATCACATTAAATAATCTGGGATGGGATCATGCGGTTGAGTAAGCACCTGGTTTTGAATGCCCTGGCAGCCGTAACGTTATCGGTCGCTGCCGTTCTGCCCGCGCAGGCGCAATCCACGCAGACGCTGCTGAACGTCTCGTACGATCCCACCCGCGAGCTTTATCGCGATATCGATGCGGCCTTCATCAAGCAATACAAAGCGAAAACCGGCACGCAACTGACGATTCGCCAATCGCACGGCGGCTCGGGTCGTCAGGCGCGCTCGGTGATCGATGGGCTGGACGCCGACGTGGTCACGCTTGCCCTGGCCTACGACATCGATGCCGTCGCCGAGAAGGGGCTGCTCGATCCGAAATGGCAAGCGAAGCTGCCCAAGAACAGTTCGCCTTATACCTCCACAATCGTTTTCCTGGTGCGCAAGGGCAATCCCAAACAGATCAAGGACTGGAACGACCTGATTCGCGACAAGATCGAAGTGATCACGCCCAACCCCAAAACGTCCGGTGGCGCGCGCTGGAATTATCTGGCGGCGTGGGCTTATGCGTTGGAGCAGAACAATAACGATCCGGCAAAAGCGCAGGCCTTCGTGGGCGAACTGCTCAAGCACGTGCCGGTGCTGGATACCGGTGCCCGCGGGGCCACCACGACGTTCGTGGAACGCGGTGTGGGCGACGTGCTGCTGGCCTGGGAAAACGAAGCGTTCCTCGCCATCAAGGAACTCGGTCCGGACAAGTTCGACATCATCGTGCCGTCGCTTTCCATTCTCGCGGAACCGCCGGTCGCCATCGTCGACAGCAATGTCGACAAGAAGGGAACGCGGGCCGCAGCACAGGCCTATCTGGAGTATCTGTATACCCCGGAAGCGCAAGAAATCATCGCCAAAAACTATTACCGCCCCACGGATGAGAAAGTTGCCGCCAAGTATGCCGACAGCTTTCCGAAGGTGAAGCTGGTTACCGTCGATTCGGTGTTTGGCGGCTGGGCCAAGGCGCAGAAGGATCACTTCAGCGATGGCGGCACCTTCGACAAGGTCTACGCGCCCAAGTAAGGGCCGAACCTTCACCGGCTTGGCCATCATGGAAACGCGCCTCAGATGAATGCACGTGCAATCGCGATCGGTAGCGGAGCGGCCAGGCCGCTTCGCCGCCAACGTCCCGGCGTCCTGCCGGGTTTTGGGCTGTCGCTCGGCTATACCGTGTTCTATCTTGGCTTGCTGGTGCTGATTCCGCTCGCCGCACTGCCGTTGCGAAGCGCCGAGTTGGGCTGGTCCGGCTTCTGGGAGACCGTCACAGCGCCGCGGGTGATGGCGTCATACAAGTTGACGTTCGGCGCCGCTTTCATCGCCGCGACGATCAACGCCGTCTTCGGTTCGATTCTGGCCTGGATACTGGTGCGATACCGGTTTCCCGGTCGCAAGGTCGTCGATGCGCTGGTGGATCTGCCGTTTGCCTTGCCGACGGCGGTGGCAGGCATCGCACTCACCCAGCTCTATTCGCAAAAAGGCTGGTTGGGCGGTTGGTTGCAGGACAGCCTGGGTATCAAGGTGGCCTACGCGCCGCTGGGCATCGTCGTGGCGCTGGTGTTCATCGGATTGCCCTTTGTGGTGCGAACCGTGCAGCCGGTCCTCGAAGATCTCGAACGTGAGCTTGAAGAAGCCGCTACGAGCCTGGGCGCGGGCCGGGCGCAAACGATCTGGCGCATTGTGGTGCCCACGGTGCTTCCTGCCTTGCTGACCGGGTTTGCCCTCGCATTCGCGCGCGCGGTGGGCGAATACGGCTCGGTGGTGTTCATTTCGGGCAATATGCCGATGCGCACCGAGATCACGCCGCTCCTGATCATGGCCAAACTCGAAGCCTTCGATTATGCGGGGGCGGCAGCCATTGCCACGGTGATGCTGGGTGTGTCGTTCGTGATGCTCTTGATCATCAACCTGCTGCAAGCCTGGCAGGCGCGTCGCAACGGGAGGTTGGCATGAGCGATTCCACGTCGCGTCCGGCGCATCTGACCGAACCCGCATGGGTTCGCGCGCTGCTGCTCACGATCGGGCTGGGCTTTTTGGCGGTGTGCCTGCTGCTGCCGCTGGTGCTGGTGTTTACCGAAGCCTTTCGAAAAGGCTGGCAGTTGTATGTTGAAGCGATTACCGAACCCGATGCGTTGTCGGCGATTCGATTGACGTTGTGGGTGGCGGCGATCGCCTTGCCGCTGAATCTCGTATTCGGTATTGCAGCGGCGTGGGCCGTCACGAAATTTCAATTTCGCGGCAAGCAATTCCTGATTACGCTGATCGATCTGCCATTCTCCGTTTCGCCGGTGGTGGCCGGATTGATTTTCGTCATGGTGTTCGGCCAACAAGGGTGGCTCGGCCCGTGGCTCGAGTCGCACGGCCTGCGTGTGGTATTCGCGGTGCCGGGCGTGGTGCTCGCCACGTTGTTTGTGACGTTCCCGTTCGTGGCGCGTGAGCTGATCCCGCTGATGCAGGCGCAAGGCAGCGAGGAAGAGCAGGCCGCACTCACCCTGGGCGCCAGCGGCTGGCAGATCTTCTGGCGGGTGACCTTGCCGAACGTGAAGTGGGGGTTGTTGTATGGTGCGATCTTGAGCAATGCGCGCGCCATGGGTGAGTTCGGCGCGGTTGCCGTGGTATCCGGCGGGATTCGCGGCCTGACCAATACGATGACATTGCACACCGAGATTCTGTACAACGAATATATGTTTTCGGCGGCGTTCGCCGTGGCGTCGTTGCTTGCCCTGCTGGCCTTGTTCACGTTGGTGGCCAAGAGCCTGGTGGAGTGGCGGCACGCCCGGCTGATACGCGCGGCGGCGGTCACGGATACGCGCCAGCCCGGGTTCGCGCCCGCAGCCCAACCTGTTTGAAGGAAAGAAGATGAGTATCGAAGTTCGTCAGCTATCCAAGAAGTTCGGCGATTTTCGCGCGTTGAACGACGTGTCGCTGCATATTGAAACTGGCGAGCTGGTGGCGTTGCTCGGGCCCTCGGGTTGCGGCAAGACATCGCTGTTGCGCATCATCGCCGGACTGGAAACGCCCGATTCGGGCAGCGTGTGGTTCAGCGGCGAAGAGGCCACGAGCGTGGACGTGCGCAAGCGTCAGGTCGGCTTCGTTTTCCAGCATTACGCCCTCTTCAAGCACATGACCGTATTCGAGAACGTGGCATTCGGTCTTCGGGTGAAGCATCGATCGCAGCGGCCTGCGGAAGACGTGATCAAGCGCAAGGTCCACGACCTGCTCAATCTGGTGCAACTGGATTGGCTGGCCGATCGTTACCCCGCCCAGTTGTCGGGCGGACAGCGGCAGCGTATTGCGCTGGCGCGTGCGTTGGCCGTCGAACCGCGCGTGCTGTTGCTCGATGAGCCGTTCGGTGCGCTCGATGCCAAAGTGCGCAAGGAATTGCGCCGCTGGTTGCGCCGCCTGCACGACGAACTCAATGTGGCCAGCGTGTTCGTCACGCACGACCAGGAAGAGGCGCTGGAGGTGGCCGACCGCGTGGTGCTGATGAACGCCGGCCGCATCGAGCAGGTGGGCACGCCCCGCGAGGTGTGGGAGCATCCCGCCACGCCGTTCGTGTATGGCTTTCTGGGTGATGTGAACCAGTTTCAGGGGCGCGCCGAAGGCGGCGTCTGGCATGCCAACGGCTGGTCGTTGCCCGCGCCGGAGTTTGCCGATGCGGCAGGCCAGGCCGCAACCGCCTATATCCGACCGCATGAGTTCGACATTGCGCGTTATCGCGCCGAGGGCAATGGCATTGCGGTGCGCTTGAATCACGCCTATCTGGCCGGGCCCAGCGCATTCCTTGAGCTTTCGGTCCAATCGGACAACACGCTGATCGAGGCCGAGCTGCCCGAAGAGGTGTTTCGCGCGCTCAATCCGGTCGAAGGCGAGACGTTTCTCGCCACGCCTCGCCGTGCCCGTATTTTTGCGAGCGCCACCGCGTGAGCGCGAGGTCGAACGAAACGGTTGCCCACGTCGTGACGGCGATCCGTTGGCCGGCGCTGATCGCGCGCTTGCAGGATATCGTGCGCCGCTATCCCGATGCGGCCATGGCATCGTCGCTTGCGGCCGAAGACATGGTGCTGACGCACGCCATCGCGGCGTCGGAGACCGGCTTGCGTATTTTTACGCTGGACACCGGTCGGCTGCATCCCGAAACGCTCGGCATGATCGACGTGGTGCGCGAGCGGTACGGCATCGAGATCGAGATCTTTCGCCCCGATGCGGCTGAAGTGGACGCGCACGTGCAGGCACACGGTGCGTTCGCTTTTTATGAGTCCGTCGATCTGCGAAAAGCCTGTTGTCATATCCGTAAGGTCGAACCGTTGCAGCGGGCGCTCAAGGCGCGCAGCGCCTGGCTCACGGGCCAGCGGCGCGAGCAGGCCGCCACGCGAGTCGCATTGCCGGAAGAGGGGCATGACGACACCTTCGGGCTCTACAAATTCAATCCATTGGCCGAGTGGTCCCATGACGAGATCTGGTACGCGATCAAGGCCTTCGGCGTGCCGTACAACCCGCTGCATGATCAAGGGTATCCCTCCATCGGCTGCGACCCCTGTACGCGCCCGGTGCGCCCGGGCGAAGACGTGCGCGCGGGCCGGTGGTGGTGGGAGCAGGCCGACAGCAAAGAGTGCGGTCTGCATGCAGGCAACCGGGCGACGATTCCGATCAAAGAGGCACATTGAAGGTGCTGTGCAATGTGCGCGCTATCGGCCGCCGCCAGGTTCGCCGATGCCGAAAGACATCCGCGGCACCAGGGCAATGCAAACCGAAGACACCGTGGTGCGGGCCCACGTCGTGGTACGCCGCGCACCGATTTAAGCAATAACCGAGTTACCGAATCAATTGAGGAAACGCCATGTCTACCGTCGTGACGCGCAGCCATCTGGACTGGCTCGAAGCCGAAGCGATTTTCATCTTGCGCGAAGTGGCTGCCGAATGTGAAAAGCCGGCTCTGCTGTTTTCGGGCGGCAAGGATTCGTGCGTGCTGCTCAAGCTCGCCGAAAAAGCTTTCCGCCCGGGACGGTTTCCGTTTCCGTTGATGCACATCGATACCGGCCATAACTTTCCTGAGGTGATCGCCTTTCGCGATGCCTACGTGGCACAGTTGGGCGAGCGCCTGATCGTGCGCAGTGTGGAAGATTCGATCGCCCGTGGCAGTGTGGTGTTGCGCGGTGAAAACGATTCCCGCAATGCCGCGCAAGCCGTCACCTTGCTCGAAGCGATCGAAGAGCACGGCTTTGACGCGTGCATCGGCGGCGCGCGACGCGACGAGGAAAAGGCGCGCGCGAAAGAACGCATCTTTTCCTTCCGCGACGCGTTCGGTCAATGGGATCCGAAAGCACAGCGGCCCGAATTGTGGAATCTGTTCAATACCCGCGTGCATCGCGGCGAGAACATGCGCGTATTTCCGATTTCCAATTGGACTGAGCTCGACGTGTGGCAGTACATCCAGCGCGAGCAGATCGCGCTGCCGCCGATCTACTACACCCATCAACGCGAGGTCGTGCGCCGCCGCGGTCTGCTGGTGCCGGTGACGCCGATCACCCCGCCGGCCGAAGGCGAGACGGTCGAGTCCGTGGCCGTTCGCTTCCGTACCGTGGGCGATATTTCCTGCACATGCCCGGTGGCGTCCGATGCGGCAGACCCGCTGGCCATCATTGCCGAGACGGCCCTCACCACGATCACCGAGCGCGGCGCCACGCGCATGGATGACCAGACTTCCGAGGCGTCGATGGAACGCCGCAAGAAGGAAGGCTACTTTTAAGTGTCACAGCAAGGACAAGTCATGAACGCAATCAACGACGCGTTTTTATCCGGGGCCGATTCGAGCGTGCTGCGACTGATTACCGCGGGCTCGGTCGACGATGGTAAATCGACCTTGATCGGTCGCCTGCTGTTCGACAGCAAAGGGGTGTTTGCGGATCAGCTCGATGCCATTTCGCGCGCCAAGCATCAACGCGTGGCCGCCGGCACCCTCGATCTGTCGTTGCTTACCGATGGGCTGGAAGCCGAGCGGGAGCAGGGCATCACGATCGATGTGGCGTACCGCTATTTTGCAACACCGCAGCGCAAATTCATCATCGCCGATGCGCCGGGTCACGAGCAATACACGCGCAATATGGTGACGGGCGCGTCCACGGCCGACATCGCACTGATCCTCATCGACGCCACCCGCGCATCCGACGGGACGTTGCTCACGCAAACCAAACGCCACAGCACGATCGCAAAATTGCTGGGTCTGCGCCACATCGTGGTTGCGGTCAACAAGATGGATCTGGTCGATTGGGACGAAGCCATATTTGAGCGCATTCGTTCGGCCTATACGGAGCTGGCACGCCGACTCGATATCGCCCATTTCGACATCCTGCCGTTGTCCGCCTTGAGCGGTGATAACGTCGTGACCGCGTCGGATAACACCCCGTGGTATGACGGGCCGCCCTTGCTCACATTGCTCGAAGGGTTGGATGTGTCGCGTGATCCGCACGACACGCCGTTGCGGTTCCCCGTACAGTGGGTGGCCCGTCATGGGGGTGATCGCATCGACGATTTTCGCGGCTATGCCGGGCGCCTCGCCAGTGGCGTGCTGCGGGTGGGTGACGACGTGCTGGTACAGCCTGCCGGCACCCCGGCGCGCGTGACGGCCATATCGATCGGCGAGCAGTCGCTGTCGACGGCGGTGGCGGGCGATGCGGTGACGGTGGTGCTGGATCGCGACGTGGACGTGTCGCGCGGGGATGTGCTGGTGCACGCCGACGCGCCGGCGAGGGTCGATCGCCAGTTCGAAGCCGAGCTGTGCTGGCTCGACAATCGGCCCCTCAATCTGTCGCGCAAGTACTTGCTCAAGCACGGCACCCGGCTCACCTCAGCCCGCGTACAAGCGGTGCATACGCGCCGTGATGTGCACGAACTGCAGTCGGTGGTCAGTACCGAACCGCTCGGCATGAACGACATCGGACGGGTAACGTTGCAGACCCGCGAATCGCTGGCCGTGGATGGTTATGCGGATGTACCCGCCAATGGCGCGTTCATTCTGATCGATGAGGCCACGCATCAAACGGCAGCCGCAGGAATGTTGCTGTAGGGCCGATAGGATCGACGCGACCGATTGATTGCATCGGGCCGGGCAAGCCCGGCTTGCAGCGCGACCGGATGTGATCTAAAACGGAAAAAGGCGCTTGCCAAAACTACTGTATGTTTGTACAGTACTTCCATGGCACGCACCGAACACTCCGTTTTAGCCGGTCTTGGGTCCCCGGCAACCGCCCCCACCGCGATACGCGGTCGGGGAGCGGTTACTAATGTTGCGCACCGCTTTCAAAGCGATGCGCGCGAGGCGGATAACGACGTCGATGCGTACGATCTCGATCACGAGAATACGCCACCTCCATTACGCACGCAGGTCATTCGCGAACAAGCGCGCAAGTTGTTGTCGCGCAACGAGTCGCCCGATATTCCGTTCGATCAGGCCGTCAACCCGTATCGCGGGTGCGAGCATGGTTGCGTGTACTGCTATGCCCGTCCCACGCATGCCTATCTGGGCTATTCGCCCGGGCTGGATTTCGAGACCAAGCTGATCGTCAAGGAAAATGCCGTCGAAGCGCTGCGGGCAGAATTGGCGCGCCCGGGCTATCGGATGTCGCCCATCAATGTTGGATCGGCCACCGATGTGTATCAGCCGATCGAGCGCGAATGGCGCCTCACGCGCGGCATCCTTCAATTGCTTTCCGATACGGGCCATCCGCTCACGCTGGTCACCAAGAATGCATTGGTCGAACGCGACATCGATATCCTCAAGTCGATGGCCGAGCGCAATCTTGTTGCCGTGTACGTCAGCGTTACCTCGATGGATGCGGAAGTGTCGCGCACCATGGAGCCGCGTGCCTCCGCTCCCTGGCGCCGGCTGCAGGCTGTGCGCACGCTGAGCGACGCAGGTATTCCGGTGGGCGTACTCGTCGCCCCAGTGGTGCCCTTCATCAACGACGCCGAAGTCGAACATATTCTCGAAGCCGCTGCCGAAGCCGGTGCGTACTACGCCAACTACACGGTTGTGCGCCTGCCGTGGGAAGTGAAAGAGGTTTTTGAGACCTGGTTGCGCACACATTTTCCCGACCGCGCCGATCGCGTGCTGCATCGAATCGAAGATCTGCGTGGCGGCAAGCGCAACGATCCCCGCTTTGGCACGCGTATGAAAGGCGAGGGCGTGTGGTCCGATTTGTTGCGTCAACGGTTCGATGTGGCGGTTCGCCGTCATAAGCTCAACCGTACTCGCCTGGCGCTGGATACAACGCAGTTCGTGCCGCCCGTGGTGTCGTCTGCACAGTCGTTGGCGCAGTTCTCTGCGCTCCCTAACGGTGCGAATGCCACAAGCATCGGGCATGTTGCACCGGTCACGTTTATCCGTTCGCGCCGATCACCTGGGCCGCAAGCGGCGGCATCGCAAGCCCCTGCGCCCGTTAGTCAGTTGGCGTTGTTTGATTAAAGCCCGTGGTCGCGGCAATTACGCCCGTCCACCCGATTTCGTTTGTTCTTTTTTCAGGAATTCGTCATGCACAAGACCTTGCAAAAGCTGGCCCCCCGCGGACGTTGGCCCTTCGTTTCCAACGAGGTGCACTTGATGCACACTGGCGCGCTCGATGCGCTGGTGCCGTCGGTCACACCCGCACCTGCCCCTGCGCGCGCTGTCGTTCAATCCCCGCCGAGTGTTGCCGTGATGAAGGCGATCGACCGCAATTCGATCGCAGGCGTTGGCATTCACGGTGCGATGGCTCAGCCGGTCACGCGTGCGCGCATGATCAAGGATGTGATGCTGGTCGCTGGCTGGGGTGCGGTCATTCCTGGCGTGATGTGGATTGGCAGTGCAGTCGGTTATTGAGCAACCCGGTGTACGGCGTGCGATGCGCACGGTCGCCCAGCGGCCGTTTGGCACACTCGGGTTGCCGTCGCACTAAATTGTCGCCACCGATCCCGAGTCGACACGGTAGTTGCTGCCGTTGACGAAGCTGGCGCGTTCCGAGCACAAGAATGCAATCACGGCGGCCACTTCTTCTGGTTTGCCCCGACGCTTGAGTTCCATGAACGGGCGTTCCTCGTCCAGGAAACTTTTGATGGCTTCTTCAAAGCTCACGCCTTTTTCCTTGGCGCGCTTTTCCATCATGGCGTCGGTCATCGGGGTGTGGATGTACGCGGGCGAGCATGCATTGACCAGGATGCCTTCCTTCGCATAGGTTTTCGACAATCCCTTCACCAAGCTCAGTACGCCTGCCTTGGCAGCGCAATACGGCAGTTCATCCACATAAGGCTGCACGGCGTCTTCCGACGCGGTCAGCACGATACGGCCCCAACCGGTGGGCCGCATGTCGTTGATGAAGGCCCGCACGAGACGCACTGCCGACATCAAATCCACTTCCAGCGTCTTCATCCAACCGGCATCGTCGATCTCGTGAAAGAAACCTGTTGCGCCGGTGATGCCTGCAGCGTTGATCAAAATCTGTGGCACACCCACCGCGTCGAGCACTTTGGTGCGCAAGGCGGCGACGTCCTCCGGCTTGGTCAGGTCGGCGGCAAATGCATGCACCTTGCCATTTAGTTTGGCGGCGGACTTGTCCAGTTCTGCCTGATCCAGATCGCTGATGACGACGGTGACGCCTTCGGCCAAGAGGTGCTCTGCGGTGCTGAATCCAATGCCGGAATCCGCGCCGGTAATCAAGGCCACGCGGCCCTTAATGCCTAAATCCATTCTGCTCTCCTAGTATTGCCCTGCACAAACCGGGACGGTTGGTGCGGGCGGCTGTATGGATGAGCGATAAGCAAATAGGGTGCCGTTATGCCGCTCCATCGGGATGGCAGTCGGCGATGTCTGATGCGGCGCTGCGGTAGTAAGATCGACAGCAAGGCCGACGGGGCGGGCTTCGCGCGATGCGATCCGCCGCGCCGCATGGCACCTACATCGGAGTACTGAACTTTGAAATACCGCAAACTTGGCCGCACCGATCTCGACGTCAGTCTGATTGGCTTGGGCACCATGACGTGGGGCGAACAGAATACCGAAGCCCAAGCGCACGAGCAGTTGGATTTTGCGTTGGCCCAAGGGGTGACGCTGGTGGATGCCGCCGAGATGTATCCCGTCCCGCCCAAACCCGAAACGCAAGGCCTTACCGAGCAATACATCGGTACGTGGCTTGCAAAAACCAAGCGCCGCAACGATATCGTGTTGGCCAGTAAAGTGGCCGGTCCAGTTCGCGATCCGAAGCGGCCTGGGCACATCCGTGACGGCAAGACTTTCCTGGATCGCAAGAATCTTACGGCTGCACTCGATGCGAGCCTGAAGCGCCTGCAGACGGATTATCTGGATCTGTACCAGTTGCATTGGCCTGACCGCACCACGGCTACCTTCGGGCAGTTGTCCTATCCGTGGGTAAAGGATGAATCCACCACCGCGATCAGCGAAACGTTGAGCGTGCTGCAAGACTTCGTACGCGAGGGCAAGGTGCGCCACATCGGGGTCTCCAACGAAACGCCGTGGGGCGTGGGGCAATTTCTGAAGCATGCCGAGGTCGACGGCTTGCCGCGGATTGCCTCGATTCAAAACCCCTATAGCCTGCTGAATCGGGTGTACGAAATCGGCTTGTCCGAATTCACCCATCACGAAGGCGTTGGGTTGCTCGCGTACTCGCCGTTGGCGATGGGCATGCTCTCCGGAAAGTATCTGGACGGCGCGCGGCCGGCCAATGCGCGCTTGAGCATCTTCACGCGCTTCACGCGCTACAGCAATCCGCAGGCTGAGGCCGCCACCGCCGAGTACGTCAAACTCGCGCGCGAGCATGGCATGTCTCCCACGCATCTCGCGTTGGCGTGGGTGAACGCGCAGCCGTTCGTGACCAGCAACTTGATCGGGGCCACCACGATCGCGCAGTTGAAGGAGGATATCGAAAGCGTCGACGTTGAATTGAGCGCCGAGATCCTGACGGCCATCGATGCCATCCACAAGAAGTATCCCAACCCGGCACCGTAAGGCAGGGCGCACCCGCGGGTGCATATAGGGTCGCCGCCCTCAGCAGGTTGGGCAGCGCGCCTTTTCAGGCGCTGCCCAACAGCACGACACCGGCGACGATGGCCAGGCAGCCCAGCAGGCGGCCAATGCCAACGGTTTCGCGCAGCAGGATCATGCCTGCGAAGGTGCCCAACATCATCGACATTTCACGCGCCGGTGCCACCAGGCTGAGCGGCGCGCCCATGCGCAGGGCATACAGCACAAGGATGTAGCCCAGCGGCGAAAGAAAGCCTACGGCGATCGCCAATCCCCAATATCCGCGCATCGATTCCCAATTGCTGCGGCGGCGCTTCAGCATGTGCGGGGTAAACATCACGTTGCGCGTCAATACGGTCAGCCAGTCGAAAAGGACGGGCATGATCAACAGCACCTTCACGCCGTAGGCATCCACCACTGTGTAAACCGCGATGAAGGCGCCGATGATCAACCCCCAGCGCACGCCGATCCATGCCTGCGGTTGCGTGAATATCGTGAGTCGGCCCTGCGTGGCGATCAGCAGCACGCCACTCACCACGCACAGCATGCCGCCCAGGCCGGCCGCCGAGGTGAGTTCGCCCAGCAAGGTAACGGCGCCGATCGTCGACAGTAATGGCCCGGTGCCGCGCGCGATGGGATAGACCACCGACAGATCGGCCACTTGATAGCCGCGCTGCAGGCACAGGCTGTAGCCCAGGTGCAGACCGGCGGAAATCACGATGCACGCCAGCACGGGCAGCGTCCATTGCATGCCGTCGTGAAACATCGACCATAGCGCCCAGGGCGCATAGATTACCGTTGCCGCCAGACCGTAGGCGTAAACAAAAGCGGGGCCGACCTTGGCTGCGCGTTTGGCAAGCAGGTTCCAGGTGGCGTGCGCCACGGCAGCCAGAATGACAAGGAGCAGGGCAGTGTGGGACATGACAGGTCAGGCCACTGGACGAGCAGGCAATCGCCTAGGGACAGCAGGCCGCAGCGCAGAGCAAGCGATCCAGCCTATCGAGGCATCAGTAGAGTCCAGAGAAGGAGCAATCCACCGCAGAGAGGGAGCAATCCAGCCCGACGGTCGCGCAGGCCGCGGCGGATCGAAACGCTCCTGTCGCTTGGGCTGAATGATGGGCTCTCGTCCAGTGTGGGTAAAACGCAGCAGTCCGATCAGGTAGGGCACGACGTAAGTTGTTGTTTTAATGTAGAATGCTGGGTTTGCCAAAACTCATCCTCTGCGCGCGACGATAAATCGGCCGGTGTGTCGGGTCAGGCGTCGATCCTTGCGATCGGTCGCGCTTGCCTGATATGCCACTTGAGATGCGGGATTATTCCTCGCACCTCGATACATAAGGCCAATGTGACGTCCCGATTCGCTTGACGATAAACATGGCGGCACAACCGGGATCGGCTTCGGTCGATTTGGTGGTGGCACCAATGAATTGTCATCGAAATGTTACGAAGCAGCAGCTTAAAACAAATGATCCGTCATTGCTTTAGGCGGCCAACGCCCGGCATAGCGTTGTTCACGAGTCGCGCAGTACGATGAATCAGGAGTTCTTAATGAACCTTATCGCTACCCTCGAACAAGAAGAGATCACCCGGCTGCTCGCCGCGAAAAACATCGACGCCATGCCCGAATTCGCCCCCGGCGATACGGTTGTCGTCAGCGTCAACGTCGTCGAAGGCACGCGTAAGCGTGTGCAGGCGTTCGAAGGCGTCGTTATCGCCCGTCGCAACCGTGGTCTGAACTCGGCCTTCATCGTGCGCAAGATTTCGTCGGGTGAAGCCGTCGAGCGTACGTTCCAACTGTACTCGCCGCAGATCGCCACGATCGAAGTGAAGCGCCGTGGTGACGTTCGCCGCGCCAAGCTTTACTACCTGCGTTCGCGTTCGGGCAAGTCGGCACGTATCAAGGAAAAGCTCGTCAGCAAGAAGGTTGCTTCGGCAGCATAATTGCGGCAACGCTAGGTCCCGGATTGCATTCATTGCCGGGGGCGAATGCCCCGTCATTTCGGCAGGGATGCAAATCCGGGTTAAAAAGGCACCTCAACAGGTGCCTTTTTTTATTCGCATGCATTTACATGTCTGACCCCACATCCGCGCCGCCGATGCGACGGATTCCAGTAGGTCCCGGCTTCGATCCCGCCGATCAGCCGTGGGTCACGGCCGACGACGGATTGACTCCGGTACCCGACTGGGCGCTCACGCCCGAGGCGCTGCGACGCATGCTGGCATCGGCCGCGCCCTGGGCAATGGCCTTGCCGGTCGATAACGATCGGCGCTATCCCGGGCGCGAAGGCAAGCCCCTGAAAGCGGCGGTGCTCGTGCCGATGGTGATGCATCCCGACGGCATCCGGGTGGTGCTCACGCAGCGCACCTCGCATTTACGTGAGCATGCCGGACAGATCAGTTTTCCGGGTGGCCGTATCGAGGACGACGATGCCAGTCCGGTGGCCGCCGCACTGCGCGAAGCATTTGAAGAAACGGGCCTGGCCCCCGATCGGGTGGAGGTGCTCGGCTCGATGCACGATTACGTGACCGCAACCGGGTTCTCGATCACGCCTGTGGTCGGCCTCGTCGCACCCGGCGCGGCATTGCAGGCCGAGCCGTTCGAGGTGGAAGAGATTTTCGAAGTGCCGCTGTCCTTCCTGATGAATCCCGCCAATCACCGGTTGCACCATGTGGAGTTGCCGGATGGCGCCACGCGCAATTACTACGGGATGATGTGGCAGAAGTTCTTCATCTGGGGCGCGACGGCGGGCATGCTGCGCAACCTGTATCACTTGCTGAGCATGGCCGCGGCGGACGATTCCGCCGCCAGCGATTGATCCCGGCTGGGCAGTCGATGTCGCGGCGCTATGCTGCGAGGCATCCCGGGCACGGACGCTGTCTGCGCTATGCCGCACTGCATCCCGGAGACAACGTCGTCGGCGCTATGCCGCGATGCATCCCCGGCGGCAACGCTCACGGATGACGCTCTCGCCGGCGCCTAGTAGCGATCCTTCGCTGCCGCCTGTTCATCCAGGATCCGCAGATAAAGAGCATGGCGCTCTGGATGGACTTTCCCTTCCGCCATCGCCGTGAGCACGCCGCAGCCCGGCTCATGCCGGTGCGAGCAGTTATAGAACCGGCACTGCTCGATGTACGGCCCGAACTCCGGAAATCCGCGCACGATATCTTCGCCGGTCAGGTGCTGCAGGCCAAAGGCCTGAAATCCTGGGGAATCGATCAGGTCGCCTGCGCCATCGGGCAGATGATAAAGGCGGGTGCTGGTGGTGGTGTGCTTGCCCATGTCCAGTGCCAGCGAGTGCTCGCGCGTGGGCGCCTTCGCATCGGGAATCAAGCCATTGAGCACGGTCGATTTGCCCATGCCGCTCTGGCCGAGCAGAAGACTGGTTTTGCCTTTTAGATAAGGCAGCAATTTCTCTCGGGTCGCCGCTGTATCCTGGGCCGAGATCTCGACGATAGGCACCCCGAGATCGGCCACCTTGGCCAGGCGCTTGCGCGCGGCATCCAGGCCGTCGAGCAAGTCGACTTTGTTGAGCACGATGATCGGTGTGAGATCGGCACTCCAGGCACCGGCCAGGGCGCGGCCCACCAGATCGTCTGAAAACGTGGGGGCGACGGCGACAACGATCAACAACTGGTCGACGTTCGCAGCGAATTGTTTGGTGCGCAATTCGTCCGAGCGATACAGCAGGTTGCGCCGGGGCAGGATGGCGTCGATGGCGCCTTCATCCTGGCCTTGCAGACTGACGGTGACCTCATCGCCCACCGCTGCGCCGGCTTTCTTGCCGCGCGGGAAGCATTTGCGCAAGGCCCCGTCGGCAAACTCGACCGTGTAGTGACGGCCATGGGCCGCGATGATTCTGCCTTGCTCGAGCCGGCTCATGAGTGCGTCATGCGGTGGGTCCGCCAAAAGAAAAAGAAAATGCCATGGGACACAGCCTATGCAGGGGTGGCGTTCAGGTGCCGGATGCGCACGGCCGCCGGCGGATGGCTATCGTAAAACGCCGAATGCACCGGGTCGGGCGTAAGCGTGGCCGCATTGTCGTCGTACAGCTTGATCAGGGCGGAGGTGAGCCGATCGGCGGAGCTCTGATCGCGCGCGTAGGCATCGGCCTCGAACTCGGCGCGGCGCGAATACCAGCTCGACAGCGGTGTGAACAGGAAGGTGAATACCGGCACGACCAGGAAGAACAGGATCAGCGCCATGGCATCGTTGCGGCCGCCCAGTTGCGGCACCACGCCCAGCCCTTCATAAAACGCGGGCTGCTGTGCCAACCATCCCAGAAGGGCGAAGAAACCCAGCGCCAGGGCAAAGCTGATGACGATCCGCTTGACGATGTGGCGGCGGGCAAAATGGCCCAGTTCGTGCGCGAGCACCGCTTCGATTTCGTCGGCGTTCAGCCGGGCCAGCAGCGTATCGAAGAAGACGATCCGGCGCGCCCGGCCGAAGCCGGTGAAGTAGGCGTTGCCGTGGGCCGAGCGCTTGGAGCCGTCCATCACGAACAAGCCGTTGAGCGAGAAGCCGCAGCGTGTGGCGAGCGTTTTGATGCGGTCGGCCAGGGCGGGATCGTCCAGCGGCTTGAAGCTATTGAACAGCGGGGCGATCACCGACGGATACAGCACGAGGATCAGCATGTTGAAGGCCGTCCACACGCCCCAGGCCCAGAGCCACCAGAGCGGCCCGGCAGCGGCCATCAGCCACAGCACCACGGCAGCCAGCGGCAAGCCCAGCGCCACGCCCACCAGGGCGCCTTTGATGGCGTCCGAGATGAAAAGGCGGGGCGTCATGCGATTGAAGCCGAAGCGCGCCTCGAGCTTGAATTGCCGCCATAGCGTGAAGGGCAGGCCGATCACGGCCAGCAGGCCCACGACGGCGCCGATGAGCAGGAGCTGGCGCAGGAAGTCGTGGCTGGTGAGGCCCGCCACGAAAGTGTCGATCGCCTGCAACCCGCCCAGCAAGGTGAGCCCAACGAGCACGGCGGCATCGAACACCCGTTCGATCATCGTGAGCTTGGCGCGCGCGACGGTGTAGTCGGCTGCGCGCTGATGCGAATGCAGGCCGATCCGGGCCGCAAACTCTGGGGGAACCTCATCGCGGTGACGGGCCACGTGACGAATCTGCCGCGAGGCCAGCCAAAGCCGGACTGCAACGTCGGTGAGCAGCAGCGCAATAAACAGCAATGTGAGCATAAAGGGCGTGGCGCAGACGAGGCTGTGCGAAAATCCAGCGTTTTAGAGGCAAAACAAATTATATGGCTGCGAACGAAAACCGCCTGATCTGGCTCGATATGGAAATGACCGGGCTGGACCCGGAAAAGGAACGCATCATCGAGGTGGCGGTGGTGGTGACCGAACCCGATCTCACCGTGGTGGCGGAAGGGCCCGTGATCGTCGTGCACCAGTCGAACGAACTGCTGGATGCCATGGACCATTGGAACACATCCACGCATGGCCGCAGCGGCCTGACCGAGAAGGTGCGCGCGTCGACGATCGACGAGGCACAGGCCGAGGCCACGTTGATCGCGTTCCTGGCGCAACACGTGCCGGCCGGCAAGTCGCCGATGTGCGGCAATACGATCGGCCAGGATCGTCGTTTCATGGTGCGTTACATGCCCAAGCTGGAAGAATTCTTCCACTATCGCAATCTGGACGTAAGCACGCTGAAGGAACTGGCGCGCCGCTGGCGTCCGGACGTGTACAAGGGTTTCGACAAGAAGAGCCGGCACGAAGCGCTGGCCGATATTTATGAGTCGATCGACGAACTCAAGTACTACCGCGAGCACTTCCTCAAGGTCTGACCAAACATACCGGGGCGGTTACGTCCCAGTGTGTTGGCATCCGCAGGCAAGGCGTTGTCACATCGCACACGCTGGCTCCTGCCGCCATGCGCCTTGCGTACGCCGTGCGGGGGCACCCACCAAAGTGAGTTGCCGAGGCACTAAGCGCTGACGCCCGTCGCCTCGGTGATGCCGGCGATCTGCCGGCCGCCAAACCGCGTCGATTGCTGCGCCGGGCGCGAGGCGGCCGCTGCCGGCCCGATCAGCGCGTCCAGATGGGCCTCCGAGGCGTCGAAAAGGCGCCAGTACAGTGCGCCGCATACTGCACGTGCTGCATGGCCGGGCCAGTCTGCCGGCAGCATCGGCTGCGGCAGGCGTGGGTCGTGCAACACGATTCGCCGCCAGTGGTGCAGCGCCAGCATCCGCAGGATGAACGCCTGCTCCGGGTCCAGTGGCGCGGCCGTTTCCTCGTCGAGTTGTTTGACCAACGGCGCGAACTGGCGCGAAAACTGCCGATACTGCTCAGCCACGTCGGCCAGATTCCAGCACTGCGGCGCAATTTGCGCGATCGGCAGGCCGCCCGCACCGGCCAGATCCTGCGCCGACAGCACCAGTGCCTTATCGGGAATCCCCAGCTCGTCCAGAATGCGATGCGCGGCACCCGCTTCGGTCTGGGGATGCGCGAAGAGCCCCGGGGCGATCATCCCGAATCCTTCCCATTCGAGCTCACGCCGAAGCTCACCGCGCTCGGCCAGGCCGTTATTGCCGTTGCGCGGTAGCGCGACCAGGGTCCAGTTGCCGTCCCACTCCAGTGCCGGCCCATCGTAGATCCGCGTGGATGCCCGCTGGGTGGTGCGCTCGCCAAGGGCCGAGAGCCGGTACAGGCTGCGCCGGCCATGTCGTTCCGACGTCAGCCACCCTTGCGCCACCAGCCGGAAGACGCTGGTGCGCAGCAGGCGCTCGTTGATCCCCAGCGGCGTGAATAGCGTAATCAGATCGCTCAGCCAGACTTCCCCGCCGCGCGGCGCCAGGGCATCGCCAAGAAACGTCACGCACAGCGACTTGGCGCGGGGCGGGTCGCTTCTCAAAAGACGGACGATGTGGCGCGAAAGCGGGGTGGGCGGTGGGGCCATAAGCCTGTGATGACAAGGAGAATGAGCAGGTCTCGATATGATACAGAAATTGAATGCGATACAGAAATACGTTTGACAGACGTTTTTTTGTATTAAATAATCGGTGTATGGATGGCGCACATCCGACGGCGGTGCGAACCCGGGTTTTTCCGAGGATTCGCCAAGCCAGACGGCAATCGAGGCGCCCGGATTCGAGGAGACTTTCGACATGTACGCACAACTGGTGGAAACCGGCGTCAAGCAGGTTCGCAGTGCCGACGAGTTGCAAGGCGAAGAGCAGGCGTTTCAGCGCCGCATCGACGATGGTGTTCGCATCGAGGCGAAAGACTGGATGCCCGAGGCGTACCGCAAAACGCTGGTGCGCCAGATCTCGCAGCATGCGCATTCGGAAATCGTGGGCATGCTTCCTGAGGGCAACTGGATCACGCGCGCGCCGTCGCTCAAGCGCAAAGCCATTTTGCTGGCCAAGGTGCAGGACGAGGCAGGCCACGGGCTTTACCTCTACAGTGCGGCCGAAACGCTGGGCGTTTCGCGCGATCAATTGGTAGACGATCTGCACGCGGGCCGCGCCAAGTATTCGAGCATCTTCAATTACCCCACGCTCACCTGGGCCGACATCGGCATGATCGGCTGGCTGGTCGATGGGTCTGCCATCATCAATCAGATCCCGCTGTGCCGCTGCTCGTATGGTCCGTATGCCCGTGCGATGGTGCGGGTCTGTAAGGAAGAGTCGTTTCACCAGCGCCAGGGTTACGACCTGTTGATCGAGATGTGCCGTAACGGCACGCCCGAGCAGAAGGCGATGTGCCAGGAAGCATTCAATCGCTGGTGGTGGCCCGCATTGATGATGTTCGGTCCGCCCGACGCCGATTCGCCCAATAGTGCGCAGTCGATGCAATGGAAGATCAAGCTTTTTTCCAATGACGAACTGCGCCAGAAGATGGTCGATCAAACCGTGCCGCAAGCTGAGTATCTCGGCCTGACCGTGCCGGATCCCGATCTCAAATACAACGAAGAAACGAAGCACTACGAGTTCGGCGAGATCGATTGGAGCGAGTTCTACTCGGTGCTCAAGGGTCACGGACCCTGCAACCGCGAGCGCTTGGCCGCACGGGTGAGCGCGCACGAAGAGGGTGCCTGGGTGCGCGACGCTTTGGCCGCCTATGGTGAGAAACAGCAACATCGCGAAGCCGCCTGAGCGGCTCGTCACGAGGACGACAATCATGAGCAGCAAGGAATGGCCTCTCTGGGAGGTCTTTATCCGCAGCCAGCACGGCTTGGCCCATAAGCATGTGGGCAGCCTGCACGCAACCGATGCGGAGATGGCCATCAATCATGCGCGCGATGTGTATACGCGCCGCAACGAGGGCTTGAGCATCTGGGTCGTGCGCGCCGCCGACATCGTGGCAAGCAGCCCGTCGGACAAGGATCCCTTGTTCGAACCCGCCAACAGCAAGGTGTACCGGCATCCCACGTTTTTTCCGATGCCTGACGAAATCAAGCACATGTGAGCGGGGGCGACATGAAGGACAACGCATTGTTCGAATTTGCCCTGCGCATGGGCGACACGACCTTGGTGCTGTCGCAGCGCCTGTCGGCGTGGTGCGGTCACGGCCCGATCCTGGAAGAAGACCTGGCGCTCACCAATACCGCACTGGATCTGCTCGGCCAGGCGCGTCTCTGGTTGAGTCTTGCCGGCGAAGTGGAAGGTGCGGGGCGGGATGAAGACGCGCTGGCTTACTTGCGCGATGCACCGGCCTTTCGCAATCCGCTGCTGGTCGAACGCCCCAACGGCAACTATGCCGATACGATGGGCCGACAGTTTTTGTTCGACGTGTGGCATTACTTCCTGCTGCGCGAATTGAGTGCGTCGCCCGACGAGCGTGTGGCCGGCATCGCCGCCAAGTCGCTCAAGGAAGTGACGTATCACGTACGCCGTTCGTCTGACATGGTGGTGCGCCTGGGCGACGGTACGCCCGAGAGCCACACCAAGATGCAGGCGGCGATCGACGATCTCTGGCCTTACACGAACGAACTTTTCCAGGACGATGCGCTCGATGCCGCGGCACGCGAGGCTGGCGTGGGGTGCCACCTCGGCGGCTTGCGCGATGCCTGGATGAAGCAGGTGCGCGAGGTGTTGGAAGAAGCCACGCTGATCGTGCCCGATCCCGATTTTCCCGACTACCCGGCGTATACCGGCGGCCGGCAAGGGCGCCATACCGAAGCCTTGGGCTATCTGTTGGCCGAGATGCAAACCTTGCCGCGCACCTATCCGGGGGCGAAATGGTAAACGCGATCGTGCAGGCTGAATCCAAGCAACTGATGCAGTGGTTGGGCGAGGTGCCCGATCCTGAGATTCCCGTGCTCTCCATCGTCGATCTGGGCATCGTGCGCAATGTGCAGTGGCGTGACGACACCTGCGTCGTCACGATCACGCCCACATATTCGGGCTGCCCCGCGATGCGCGAGATCACCGAAGATATCCGCACGGTACTCGCGCGCTACGGCGTGGACGACGTCGAAGTCGCGACCCAGCTCGCACCGGCGTGGACTACCGACTGGATGACCGAACGTGGCCGCACGGCATTGGGCGCCTACGGCATTGCCGCACCCACGCAACGCGCGATCGATATCTCCGGCATCAGCCGCCGCATCGATGCGCCCGTGGTGGCCTGTCCGTTATGCGGTTCGCGCAATACCCGCATGCTCAGTGCGTTCGGCTCCACGGCCTGCAAGGCACTGTATCGCTGCGGGGATTGCCGCGAACCTTTCGATTACTTCAAAGCGCATTGAGTGCGCCCGAAATCATGACGGCATTTCATTCCTTGAAAGTTCTGGACGTGGCGCGCAACACGCGCGACGCGGTGGTAGTGACGTTTGCGCTCCCGGACGACTTGCGCGACGAGTTCGCATTTCGTCCGGGTCAATATCTCACGCTGCAGAAAGAGGTCGAGGGCGAGTCGTTGCGCCGCTCCTATTCGATCTGCTCGGCGCCCAACGACGGCGTATTGCGCGTGGCGATCAAGCGTGTGGACGACGGCGCGTTTTCAAGCTGGGCCAACCGCGCACTCGCAGCCGGTGAGCAGATCGATGTGATGGCGCCCGCCGGCAACTTCACAGCCGAGTTCGCACCGGACCGCAAGCGTCACTATGTGGCGTTCGCCGTGGGCAGCGGCATCACGCCGATTTTCTCGCTGGTAAAGACCGCGCTCACGATCGAACCGGAAAGCCGGTTTACGTTGTTCTTCGGCAATCGCGCGTCGTCGTCGGTGCTGTTTCGCGAAGAGATCGAAGATCTCAAGAACCGCTATATGCAGCGCCTGTCGCTCGTGTACATCATGAGCCGCGAAACGCAGGATATCGAACTCTTCAACGGGCGGCTCGACGGCGCCAAGGTAAACGAGCTGCTGACGACCTGGCTGCGCGACGACCACATCGACGATGTATTCGTTTGCGGCCCGCAGACCATGACCGAGGATGTGGTGGCTGCATTGCAGGCGCGCGGTATCCCCAAGACGCAGATTCGCTTCGAGTTGTTCGGTGCGCCGAAAGGGCCGCGTGCGATGCGCACCGGTCACGACATGGCCGATGCGCCGGGCCGCGGCGATTGCGATGTGACCGTGATTCAAGACGGGCGCAGCCGCCAGTTTTTCATCAAGAAGAATAAGGATAGCGTGCTCGACTCCGCCCTGGCGCAGGGGATCGAGTTGCCGTATTCGTGTAAGGGCGGGGTGTGTTCGACCTGCCGTTGCAAAGTGATTGAAGGCGAAGTGGATATGGACGCCAACTTCGCGCTCGAAGACTACGAAGTCGCCCGCGGGTTTGTGCTCAGTTGCCAGAGTTATCCGGTAAGCGACAAGCTCGTGATCGACTTCGATCAAGAAACATAAATCAGGAGAGATGCGTGTCCCAAGATTTGTTTGCTCGTCATCAGGCCGTTCTGGAAAAAGCCGTCGAAGCGGCTGCCGCACGCGGTTACTGGAGCCCGTTTTCCGAATCGCCCAGCCCGCGCAATTATGGTGAGGGTGCCGCCGAGGCCGGTCAGAAGGCATTTGAGGATGCACGCGGCAAGCCATTTCCTCTGGAACTCGCCGATGCCTTCGATACGGTGGGTGGCGAATCCTCGCCGTTCGGCGGCGAGCTGGGCATTACTTACCCGCGCTTGTCGGCCGATGCCCTTGTTGCCGCCTCCACCCGCGCGTTGGCCAGTTGGCGCCGCGCCGGTCCCAAGGTTTGGGTCGGCGTCTGCCTTGAAATCCTGCACCGCCTGAATCGCGAGAGCTTTCAGATCGCGCATGCCGTGCAGCACACGACCGGTCAGGGCTTCATGATGGCGTTTCAGGCCGGCGGCCCGCACGCCCAGGACCGGGGTCTGGAAGCGGTGACGTATGCCTGGCAGGAAATGGCGCGTATCCCCGGTGTGGTCACCTGGGAAAAGCCGCAGGGCAAGAACGATCCGATCCGCATGGAAAAGCGGTTTACCGTGGTGCCGCGCGGCATCGCGCTGGTGATCGGTTGCTCCACCTTCCCCACCTGGAACAGCTATCCAGGCATGTTTGCTAGTCTGGCCACGGGCAATACGGTGATCGTCAAGCCGCACCCCGGCGCGATTCTGCCGCTTGCGATCACGGTCAAGATTGCCCGCGACGTATTGACCGAAGCCGGATTCGATCCCGACACCGTGCTCCTGGCTGCGCATGAGGCGGGCGACGCCCTGGCCGGCGAACTGGCCACGCGCCCCGAAGTGAAGATCATCGATTTCACGGGCAGCACCGCCAATGGCAACTGGCTCGAACAGCACGCCACGCAGGCCCAGGTCTATACCGAAAAGGCCGGTGTGAACCAGGTCATCATCGATTCCACCGACGACATCAAGGGCGTGGCGCGCAACCTCGGCTTTTCGTTGGCCTTGTACTCGGGCCAGATGTGCACCGCGCCGCAGAATATCTACGTGCCGCGCGACGGCATCGATACCGCTGAAGGGAAGATGAGCTTCGACGACGTGGTGGCCGCGATCGGCACGGCTGTCGAGAAGTTGAGCGGCGATGCGGCGCGCGCGGTCGAACTCACCGGCGCCATTCAGAACGAGCAGACGGCGGCACGTATCGACGAGGCCCGCGCGTTGGGCTTGCCGATCGTGGCCGACAGCAAAACGCTCACCCATCCGCAGTTTCCGGATGCCCGCGTGCGCACGCCGCTCGTGCTGCGTGCCGAGGCCGACAATCCCGCGATCGCGCACGAATGGTTCGGCCCCATCAGCTTTGTGGTCGCAACCGATTCCACCACCCACAGCGTCGCGTTGGCGCAGCGCCTGATCAATGAGGCCGGCGCGTTGTCGTTGTCGGCCTACACCACCAGCGACGCGGTGGCGGCGCAAGTGCAGGATGCCGCCGAAGAAGCGGGTGTGTCGTGGTCGTTGAATCTGACGGGCCCGGTGTTCGTCAATCAAACGGCAGCGTTCAGCGACTTCCATGGCACGGGCGCCAATCCGGCCGCCAACGCAGCGCTCTCCGACAGCGCTTACGTGGCCAACCGCTTCCGTGTGGTGCAGGCCCGCCGCCACGTATAAAACGCAATCGAACAACAAAAACAGGAGACAGCGATGACGTACCAGGATATCCAGTTCGATCTGACCGATGGCATTGCGCGGCTGACCCTCAACCGTCCCGACAAGCTCAACAGCTTTACGGCACGGATGCACGGAGAGGTGGCTGACGCGCTCACACGTGTTGAAACCGAAGGCGCTCGCGTGCTCGTGATCACGGGTGCGGGCCGCGGCTTTTGCGCCGGCCAGGATCTGAGCGAGCGCCAGATGGCGCCGGGCGGCGAGCCGCCCGATCTGGGCGCCACGGTAGACAAATACTACGCGCCGCTCGTGCGGCGCCTGAACGCGCTGCCGTTGCCAGTTGTGGTGGGTGTCAATGGCGTCGCGGCCGGTGCGGGCGCCAACCTGGCACTGGCCGGCGATATCGTCATCGCCAAGGCGTCGGCCAACTTCATTCAGTCCTTCTGCAAGCTCGGGCTCATCCCGGATACGGCCGGTACGTACTCGTTACCCCGTCTGGTGGGTCGCGCTCGCGCGCTGGGCCTGGCCATGCTGGGCGACAAGCTTTCGGCACAGCAGGCGCAGGACTGGGGGCTGATCTGGCAATGCGTGCCCGACGACGCGTTCGAGACGCGCTTGAATGAGCTCGCCGCGCATTTTTCGCGCGCGCCCACTCGTGGACTCGCCGAAACCAAGCGCCTCATGTTGGCGAGTTTGGGCAACGATCTGGATACCCAGCTCGATCTCGAGCGCGACACCATGCGCGAGCTGGGCCGCAGCGCCGACTATGCCGAGGGTGTGAATGCCTTCCTGGGCAAGCGCGACGCCGTCTTCAAGGGAGCCTGACCATGGCGCTCGATTCGAACTGCGATGACGCACCCACCGATCCGCAGGCGCTGGCCGAGGCCGTCGGCAAAACGATGTTCGCCGCAGATACCGCCTCGCAGGGTCTGGGTTTGTCGCTGGACGAGATCGGTCCGGGCCGTGCCGTGATGACCATGACGGTGCGCGACGATATGCTCAATGGCCACCTCACGTGTCATGGCGGGTATCTTTTCGCCCTGGCCGACAGCGCGTTCGCCTTCGCTTGCAATGCGCGCAATGTGAGCACGGTGGCATCCGGCGGCAGTATCGACTTCGTGGCGCCGGCCTTTGCCGGCGACCGCCTGAAAGCCAGTGCCCAGGAGCAGTCGTTGGCGGGCCGCACCGGCCTGTACGACACCACCGTGACGAATCAGGACGGCAAGACTATCGCTTTCTTTCGCGGCCGGTCTTATCGCATCAAGGGACAAATCGTCGGCGAGCCGCCGGCGCAGTGATATCGCAGCGTGCGGCGCAGAGATGCCGCACGTCGCAGACGGAGACAAGACATGTTGGACACCACAATGAGCAAGCCCGGCCTGGATGCGATCGAGCATGCGAGCCGCGACGAGATCGAAGCGCTGCAACTCAAACGGCTGAAATGGACGCTGGCGCATGCGTACGACAACGTGCCGCATTACAAGGCTGCATTCGACGCCGCCGGCGTACATCCGAGCGATCTGAAGCAATTGTCGGATATCAGCAAATTTCCGTTCACCACCAAGGCGGATCTGCGCAACAACTATCCCTACGGCATGTTTGCCGTACCGCGCGAGCAGATCTCCCGCATTCATGCGTCGAGCGGCACGACCGGCAAGCCGACGGTTGTGGGGTATACGAAAGGCGATCTGGATAATTGGGCCAATCTGGTCGCCCGGTCGATTCGCGCCGGGGGTGGGCGTGCGGGCGACATCGTGCATGTCGCCTATGGCTACGGACTTTTCACCGGCGGCTTGGGCGCGCATTATGGTGCCGAACGCTTGGGGTGCACGGTCATTCCGATGTCTGGTGGCCAGACTGAAAAGCAGGTGCAGCTGATTGCGGATTTCAAGCCCGACATCATCATGGTCACGCCGTCCTATTTCTGCAATATCCTCGAAGAAATGAAGCGCCAGGGGCACGAGCCGCGCGAAAGCTCGCTGCGCCTGGGCATCTTCGGTGCCGAACCATGGACGGGCCAGATGCGTGCCGATATCGAGTCGCACGCGGGCATCGATGCGGTCGATATTTATGGCTTATCGGAAGTGATGGGCCCGGGTGTGGCGAGCGAATGTGTGGAAACGAAGGACGGCCCCGTCATTTGGGAAGATCACTTCTATGCCGAGATCGTCGATCCCATCACCGGGCAACCGGTGCCCGATGGCGAAAAGGGCGAGCTCGTGTTCACCTCGCTTACCAAGGAAGCGCTGCCGATCATCCGCTATCGCACGCGCGATCTCACCGAATTGCTCGCGCCCACTTCGCGCAGCATGCGCCGCATGGGCAAGATCACCGGTCGCAGCGACGACATGCTGATCGTGCGCGGTGTGAATCTGTTTCCCACGCAGGTGGAAGAGCTGGTGCTGAAGATCGAATCGTTGGCGCCGCACTATCAACTGGTTCTGGACCGCCAGGGCAATCTGGACGAGCTGGACATCCTGACCGAGATTCGCCCGGAGTTCACGCACCTGTCGGAAACCGAACGCCGCGCGGTTGGCACCGAGCTGCAGTTGGCCATCAAGGCCTATATCGGCGTGACGGCACGCGTGCATGTGTCGGAAAGCGGTCAGATCGAACGCACGCTCACTGGCAAGGCGCGGCGCGTGATCGACAAGCGTCCGCGCGCGTGATGGATAAACTTCTGAAGGCGTCGAGGGCGAATATCCACGGGCATATGGGACAAGCGCCCGACGTCGCCTGACGCGGTCGTCGCCGATCACGCCGACGGCAATCGCCAGTCAGCCGCCACTGAATTGAAAGGGACCGCATCGAAAGATGGGGTCCCTTTCATTTCCGCCCCGCGATGCAGGCCTCACCTCAAGCCGCCGTTGCCGCGGCCGCCATCCGCAGCCGGTCGCCTCGGATCTTCCAGTACCAAAGATGCAGCAGCAGGGCCGAGAGGCCCAATCCCACCATTGCCATAAGCCACATCGTGCCTGCGCCTTCCGGCGCATTGGGTACCAGCAGATTCCGGAAGCCGTCGATCGATCCGCGGCCCGAGCCGAAGCCTAGCCACCAGCCGCCCATCAGTCCCACCACCGACAACGCCACAACCTGCAAAACCAACGGGATGAACGCGACTTTGTACGCACGCAGCAGGTAGGAGTTGATGCACTGCATGGCGTCGAACAAATGGAACAGCGGGATGACCTGCATCAACGTGGCCGCCACGGCTGCGACCTGAAGATCGTTGGTGTAGAGCGCCAGAATCCAGGGCCGACCGGCGAGCAGTACGCACGACGTGAGCAGCGCGCCAACGAGTCCGACGGTCAGCCCCGCCATCCCCATTCGATGCGCCATCGCCAGATCCCGTGCACCCAATGCCTGCGCTGCGGCAGCCGAGGTGGCCACACCCAGCGCCATCGGCATCATGTAGCACAGTGCTGCCAGATTGGACATGATCTGATGGCCGCCCGTGACCAGGGTGCCTTCGCGCGCTACCAGCAGCGCCATGAACGTGAAGGCGCAGACCTCCACGAGATACGAGGCGCCCATCGGCACGCCGAGCTTGAGCAGTTCCTTTTGCGCCGTCCAGCTCGGTCGTCCGATGCGCAGGTCGAAACGTTTGAAGTGCGGATCGTGCCGCAAGATCAAGAGGCCTGCGCCCAACGAGAGCCACGACACGATGGCGGTCGCCAAGCCGGCACCGCTCGCGCCCATGGCGGGCAATCCGAATTGACCGTAGATCAGCAGCCAATTGAAAAACAACTTGAGTGCCACGCCGCCCAGGCTGATCAGCATCACCGGCTTGGGCCGAGAGATGGCGTTACCCAGCGAGTAGATGGTGCGAAATATCAGCGCGGCCGGAATCGCCAGCGTAAGCGCGCGCAGGTAGCCGGCGATCTGGTCGCGCACGGCGGGGTCGACGTTGCCGGAAAACGAAAGCCAGAAATCCGGGAACATCATGAACGCCGCGCCGATCACGGCCAGCCCCAGGGCCAGCCACACGCCTTGTCCCCACATCCGGCCCACGGCGCGGTCATCGCCGGCGCCATACAACTGGGCCAGGATCGGAATCAAGGCATGCACCACGCCCATCAGCCCGACGAAAATGGTGATGTAAATCGATGCCGACAGGGCCATCGCTGCCAGATCCACGGCGCTCGAGTGGCCCGTCATGGCGGTATCCATCACGCCGAATGCGATGCCGGCCCACTGGCTGATGAGCACCGGCCACGCTTGCCGCACGATGCGGGCGAGGGCCTGCGGAAAGGTACTGGCGCCAACGCGCGCGGGAGCGATCATGGCGTGCGAACGCGCAGCAGCCTGTACCATTCGTGCCGATCGGCGCGCCGACCGCCTTCCCACAACACATCCGCACCGTCGCGATAGGCATTGGTGCCGTCGCGCAGGTTATTGCGGGTGGTCTGCTGGAGGACGATGGTGCAGCGCGTGTCGTACGAAAAATTGAGGTTGTTGAACACCAGGAACGAGGCACGTTGCCCGCTGCCCAATCCCAAGCCGCGCATGCATTCGTTGGGACGGACGTTGGCGGCGATGGCCGCCGCGAGCTCGCCCGACACCGTGCGGTAGCTGCGAGCGTAGTCCACGGCCGGTTGCCACAGCAGCACCAGCAAGATCCACGTGGCTGCCAGGCCACCTGCGGATAGCACCGTGCCGCGCCACAGCGCGAGCGGCTTGGTGCGCAGGCGCCAGGTCACCAGCGCCACCCAGAAGGCCGAAACGATCAGGCCCAGAATGACGGCGATCCAGGATATCTCGGGCACATAACCTGTGGTCTGGCGTGCAATATTGGCGGCGATGCGAGGCGGCACGCCAAAGTGCAGGGCAACCCATCCCAGCCAGGCCGTGACCACCGTCAGCGAAAACACCATGACGGCGAACCAGTCCAGCGTGTTGACGGCCGCGCGGCGCAACGTGGGCAATGCAAAGGTGGCCAGCACGGCGCAGGGTACGACGAGTCCCATGTAATCGTCTTCGCCAGGCTCGTCGATCACGAAAAGCACGACGAGCACCGAGAACAACATGGCCGCCGGCAACGACACGTGCGGCGAGCGCCACCAGGCGCGCCAACGCCAGATCGCCACGAGCGCCAACGGCCAGGTGGGCCAGAGGAACCACGACAGATCGCGCAGCGAACGGAACCATCCGGGTATATCGGGCCAGCTGAATACCGACGCCGACCACAGCTTCCAGTTGCGCACCCAGTATTCGCTGGCATTGCCGGCCGGAATCCACCACGCGAGGATTAATCCCACGGTAAGCAGGGCGGCGAGCGGCAACCAGCGGCGTTGCGGCCAGAGACCGCCTTGCGGATGGAAGGCGATCAGGGTGGCGATCATCACGGGCAGCAGGCCGGGCCAGCCACGAGCGAAAAAACTGCCGGCCAATGCGATGCCCAAGGTAACGGCGCCAGAGATGGGGCGGTCGAGCATGCGGGCGCAACCGTAAAACACGAGCGCGTGGCAGGCCATGATGGCTGGCACATCGGACGATTCGTGCATCCGCTGCAGGATGCCGACCGTGGCGATCAGCAGCAGCAGGGCGCCATCGGCCAGCATGCGGCCGTAGTCGCGCACCGAGGGCTCGCCGCCGAAGGGCAGGGCCAGGGGTTGCGCTTCAGCGCGACGTCCCAAAAGGTAGGTGCCGTACCAGATCGCCGCGGCCGCCAGCCCAAACCACAGGAGATTGGGTAGCCGCCCAGCGGTGATGTCGCCCAATAGCGGCCCGAACAGCCACATCGATGCGCCGCCGATCCATGTGATCAACGGGCCGTCTTGAGCGTAGGCCAGGTGCCCAACCTGCGGCAACAACCACGTGGTGCCGCCTTCGCGGATGGCCGTCAGCATCGTCGCCAACCCGACCACGTCGTCGGTCTTCCACGGATCGCGCATGAACAGGCCGGCAACGATATAAGCCAGACCGATGATCAGCAACGCCAGACGCGGCAACTTGGCGGTGGCGGGAGAAGTCAGACGCGCGGGAGTGGTTTGCGTGAGCGTGGACACGAAGCTACTTTAGCCGACGAGCGGCGGCGAGAGAAAAAAAAAGCAGCCTGAGTCAGGCTGCTTCTGGAACGCTCGACGCGGTTGGTGCCGCTGTAAAGTGCAAAGCACTTCGGGCTGCGTCGGAACGCGCGAGCGTTTAGCCGGTTCGGATTAGGAACCCGACTTGACCGTGCCTTGCGTACGGGCGAAACGGGCGCGGAATTTCTCGACACGGCCGGTTTCGACGATACGGGTTTGCGCACCGGTGTAGAAGGGATGCGATTCGGAAGTCACGTCGCACTTGAACAGCGGATACGACTTGCCATCGATGTCGATGGTTTCGCGGCTGTGCAGGGTCGAGCGGCTGAGGAATTTGTTGCCGGTTTGCTGGTCCAGAAACACGACGTCGCGGTATTCGGGGTGAATGCCTGCTTTCATGGCTGTAGAGTCCTAAGAGTAATAACGGGTCGCCAGCAGGTTCGCGAGATGTGCGTACACATCGGTTGGCCTGCAACGTATCCAGAAAGTAACCTCGCATTCTAGCATGGGTAGGCCGAATGAGAAGGCAGAGCGCGGGTGTTGTCGGGCAGGCGCAACGCCGGATGAGTTCAGTGGCCCGGTTTAACGCAACGCCGAAGCATTCGCGCCACGCCCTGGCGCTTGCGTACTCACGTCAAGCACCCACAGCACGCATTCAAGGCACTCACTCACACCCAGGCCCTCATATCTGCCCGAGCTCGGCCATCGATATCGCCTGCCCGGACGCCACGATCAGATGATCCACAAGCCGGATGTCGACCAGCGCCAGCGCGTCGCGCAGATGGCGGGTGAACGCCCGGTCGGCCTGGCTGGCCTGGGCAGCGCCCGAGGGATGGTTATGCGCGATGATCAATGCGCCCGCGTGGTGGCTCAGCGCATCCCGAACCACTTCTCGCGGGTAGACGCAGGCCTGCCCCAGGGTGCCGCGGGCGAGTTCCCGGCAGGCGATCAGCCGCAATTGCATGTCCAGATAGAGCGCGATGCAGTGCTCGACCGACCGGTGGCCGAGTATCGTCATGCAGTAGTCCTTCACGCGCTGCGGGTGGTCGAAGGCATCTGGGCGCACCAGATCCTCCTCCAAAGTGCGCCGGGCGAGTTCCAGCACCGCCAGAAGTTGGCAGCCTTTGGCCTGGCCGATGCCGTGGGTGGCGATGAGATCGTCGGGTGAGGCCCCGAAAAGTCCGCGCAGGCTGCCGAAGCGCTCCAGCAGCACGCGCCCGAGCTGCACCGCATCGCAGCCGGGCTGGCCCGTGCGCAGCACCACGGCCAGTAATTCGGGGTCGGTCAGGACGCCGGCGCCGTGGCGAATCAGCCTTTCGCGAGGGCGTTCTCCAGAAGAGGGATGGGTAAGCATGGACTAAGGCCTTAAAATAGCGTTTTTAGCTAGTCTCTACGGTGACACCTCGTGAGTGCCCCTACTGAAGCCGCGAACGTTTTAGTCCGTCCGGATTCCTACCTGACGCTGCATTACCGCATCACCCTTGATTCGGGTCCCGCCGCTGGATCGGTGTTTACCGACACCTTCGACGGCCGTCCCGGCACGCTCCAAATGGGCAGCGGTCAATGGGCGCCTGGCATGGAAGCCGCCCTGGTGGGGCATGCCGAAGGCAGCCGCGCCACGCTCAACCTGACGCCGGCCGAGGCCTACGGCGATCGCAATCCCGAGCTGCTGCAGAATGTCAGCCGCCGCATGCTGGCCGAACATGCCGGCGCGGATGCGACCTTCGAGCCGGGCGATCTGGTCGAGTTCACCGCACCCAACGGCGGACGCTATTCGGGTGTGCTCAAGTCGTGGGAGGGCGATGCGGCCCTGTTCGACTTCAATCATCCGCTGGCCGGCACTGCGCTGCGTGTGGATGTCGCCATTCTTGGAGTGTTGTGATGACCCAACGCCAATCCGCTGAAGGCGCCGAAGTGCTGCTGGCGCAACCGCGTGGGTTTTGCGCGGGCGTGGATCGGGCGATCGATATCGTCGAGCGCGCGCTCGAACTGCACGGTGCGCCGATCTACGTGCGTCATGAAATCGTCCACAACCGCTACGTGGTCGAGGACTTGCGCAACAAGGGTGCGATTTTCATCGACGAACTCGACGAGGCGCCCAAAGGCGCGATCGTGGTGTTTTCGGCCCATGGCGTATCCAAACTCGTGCGCAGTGAAGCCGAATCGCGCGGCTTGCGCGTATTCGACGCCACGTGCCCGCTGGTCACGAAAGTGCACATCGAAGTGGCGCGCATGCGCGCGGCCGGCCGCGAGATCATCATGATCGGCCACAAGGGCCATCCCGAAGTGGAAGGCACGCTGGGCCAGGCCGAGGGTGGCGGCATCTATCTGGTCGAAACGGTGGCCGACGTCGAGGCGTTGCAGGTCAATACGCCCGATAACCTCGCTTTCGTCACCCAGACCACGTTGTCGGTGGACGATGCCCGCGACGTGTCCGATGCGCTCAAGCGCCGCTTTCCCACGATTGCGGAGCCGAAGAAAAGCGATATCTGTTATGCCACGCAAAACCGGCAGGATGCCGTCAAGGTGTTGGCGCCGGAATGCGACCTGGTGCTGGTGGTGGGAAGCGTCAATAGCTCCAACTCCAATCGTTTGCGCGAAGTCGCCGAACGCAAGGGTACGGCGTCGTATCTGATCGATGGGGCCGATTCGATCAAGCCCGAGTGGCTCGAAGGCCGCCAGCGTATCGGCATTTCAGCCGGCGCCTCGGCGCCCGAAATCCTGGTCGATCAGGTCATTCAGCGTTTGCGCGATCTGGGCGCAGTATCGGTACGCAAGATGCCGGGCCTGGAAGAAAACGTGGTGTTTCCGTTGCCCAAGGAATTGTCACGCAAAACGGTGAGTATCGAGTCGCTGGAATAAGACAAAAGAGCGGATTCAACCGCTCGATCATGGCGCTCGCGGCTCGATCGATGTATGCGCCGTGCGCTTCACACAAATCGGAGGAGACCCCGTTTCATGCAGCTATACAGTTATTTCCGTAGCTCGGCCGCGTACCGTGTGCGCATCGCCCTCAACCTGAAGGGCTTGCCGTACGACTACGTGCCGGTGCATCTGCTCAAGGATGGCGGGCAGCAACGTGGCGAGTCGTACGTCACGCTCAATCCGCAGGGCCTGGTGCCTACCTTCGTCGACGACGAACTGATCATCGGCCAGTCGCTGGCCACGATCGAGTATCTCGACGAAACGCATCCCGAGCCATCGTTGTTGCCGGGGTCGCCCGACGACCGGGCGCGCATTCGCGATCTGGCCCTGATGGTGGCGTGCGACATTCACCCCATCAACAATCTGCGCATCCTCAAGTATCTGAAGCACACGCTGCAGGTTGACGATGATGCGAAAGATGCCTGGTACCGCCATTGGACGGAAGAGGGCTTGCGTGCGCTCGAGTCGCGGGTGGCGAACGATCGCGGCACCGGTGCATATTGCCACGGCGATGTGCCCACGTTGGCCGACATTTGCCTGGTGCCGCAAATGGCAAACGCACGCCGCTTCAATTGCGATCTGAGTGGGATGCCGACGCTCGTGCGTATCGATGAGGCCTGCCGGGCATTGCCCGCGTTCGAGAAAGCCGCGCCGCAGAATCAGCCGGACGCTGAGTAAGCAGGAAGCCGCAATCCGCCCCGTCATATCGGATCTCAGTCCGATCTGCGGGGCGTCTTATCCAGGGTGAGCGTTCTGCTTTGACGCCACGATGGCGCATGCGGCTTCAGTTTGCCATCAGCCCCAGTTGCTCGATCAGCACCTTGTCTTTCACGAACGTCGCTTCCGCCCACTGCTTGTATTCTTCGCTGCCCTTGTAGGCGGGTTCCTGATTCAGCTGCTTCATGACTTCCATGCTCGCCGGGTCGAACAGGGCTTTCTTGAAGGCGTCGTGCAGCACTTTGACCACGGCCGGGTCCATGCCTTTGGGACCCGCGAGGCCATAGGGCGACACCGATACGACCTTATAGCCCAGCTCCTTGGCCGTGGGCACATCGGGCCAGCGTGTCGTGCGGTTCTCGCCAAAGGTCACCAGCAGGCGCATCTTGCCGGCATCCACGAACTGATCCCAGCCGGTGGCATCGCTCTGCGCCATCACATGGCCACCGAGCAGCGCCTGCTGCATGTCGGCATTGCCGCGATAGGGCACGTGATTGAGTTTGACGCCGGCGTTGATCGCGATTTCTTCAATCAACAAGTGCGGCGACGAGCCCACACCGGTGGAGCCGTAGTCGATCTTGCCCGGCGACTGGCGGGCCGCTTCAATGTATTCGTTGAAGGTTTTGTAGGGCGAATCGGCGCGCACGGTAAAGCCGAAGGTGTAGCCGGACAGCCCCAGGATGAACGTGAAGTCATCGATGGGATGCCAGTTGGTTTTTTGCATGTACGGCATTCGCAACATGCCCAGCGGATACAGGCTTACGGTGTAGCCGTCGGGCCGCGCCGTCTTGGCCATCGTGGCCGGGCCGAGCGTACCGCCGGCGCCCGGGCGGTTTTCCACCACGACCGGTTGTCCGAGATACTTCGACGCATCCTGCGCCACGATGCGCAGATGCCGGTCGGTGGAGCCGCCGGCGGGAAAGGGCACGATCAGCGTGACGGGCTTGCTGGGAAACGCGGCTTCGGCATGTGCAGCCAAAGGCAGTGCGGTGCCGAACACGGCAGCCAGGCTCAAGCCTAGACAAGCGCGGCGGGAAATGGAACGGGGCATGGATGTCTCCTTCGGTGTCTTTGTTTTTTGTGTGTGTGTTGGTTGTGATACTTGCGTACTCTTTTCGGCACGTGTTGCGGTCGAGCGTGGATACGATGTTCTACTGCGGTGTTTCGTTTGAGGCTTCGGCACGGCGTGTCCGCCAAATCCGTTGCGTGTCGTTTGCTGAGATCACTTGGGTCAATGAATGACGTGGTCGATGAATCACCTGGTCAGTCGGTCACTTGATCTATGAATCACCTGGTTGATGAGCCGGTCACTTGGTCAATGTCACCTCGGTCAATGTCACCTTCACAGGCAATCGATCCAAGGTGTCCTTGATCTGCGCCTTCAGCGCCGGTGGCAATCCGCTGTCGATCTCCAGGCCCACGTCGGGCTGGGCATCAGGCAGCACGCGAAACGCATTCATACCAGCCTCGTTCAACCCAGCCTGATCGATGGCCTGCTGCGCCAGGGTAGTCACCGTATGCGCTGTGGCCAGGCGACGCAGATCGGGCTTATAGATCTTTCCCACATTGGTCATTGGCATCTCATCGATCACAATCACGCGTTTGGGTCGCGCGGGTGCTTCATCCACGCGCTGCGCCACGTGAGCCAGCAAGGCGTCTTCGGTGACCTGCGCGTCGTCCATGAGGGTGACGAACGCCATCGGCAGTTCGCCGGCGTAGGCATCCGGTGCCCCCACGGCTGCGCACATGCGGATCGCCGGGTGCGAGGCAAGGGCGTCCTCAATCGTTTTGGGATCGATGTTGTGGCCGCCGCGAATGATCAGATCCTTGGCACGCCCCTGCAGATTCAAGCGGCCCTCGGCATCCAGAAAGCCGACGTCGCCCGTGATCAACCAACCGTCGTCGGTAAAGGCGCGCTGCGTGTCGTCGGGATCCATGAAGCCCGCAAACACATTGGGCGATTTGAACAGCACCATGCCGGCTTGGCCTGGCGGCAAATCGCGCGCGGGCTGGCCGCCCGCCACATCGAGCTCGACGATGCGCATGCGCGCATAAGGCAGCGGAAAGCCCACGCAGTTGACCGGTCCGATCACGTTGGGCGGCGTGATGGACGAGATCCCCGCCATCTCCGTCATGCCCAGACTCTCGTGCACATGCAGGCCGAACAATCGCTCGAATCGCGCGGCAAGCTCGGCGGGTAGCGGCGCCGCGCCTGTGCGGCAATAGCGCAATGACGAAATATCGGCGCCGTTCAAGGGCACCTCGGCGAGCGCCGCCAGCACCGTGGGCACGCCCATCAACGTGGTCGCGCGATATTTCTCGACCAGCCGCCAATAGTTGCGCACCACGTCGCGGTTGCGCAGGAGCGCAGGGGTGGGAATGACGATGTTGGCGCCGGCCGATAGCGATGCCAGCGAAGCCGGCAAGACGCCGGCCACGTGAAAGAGCGGGTAGCCGTTGATCACCGTATCGGTGGGCCCGGCGCCTTGCAATTGCACGGCGGCCCAGGCGGTGAACACTTGATTGCCATGGGTGTGGATGGCCAGCTTTGGCGCGCCCGTGGTGCCGCCGGTGTGAAAGTACGCAGCGATATCGTCGGGGGCGATGACGCGGTCGCTGATTAGCGCATCGTCGGGCTGTTCAAGACGGGCCAGGTCGAAATTCAGTGTGTAGGCAGGCAGGGTGGGCCGGGCCTCGATGGGCTCGTCGTGCGGTGCCACGCGCAGCACCCACTGCAACGTGGGCACGAGCGCCCGCAGCCGCTGCGCTTTGCTCCAGATACCGGATTCCGCATCCGATCCGTAGGCGATCAGAATGCGCGCTTGGGCCGTATTCATCAGGGATGCCAGCTTTTCCTCGCTCAGCAGCGGGTTGAGCGGCTGCACGATACCGACGGCTTGCGTGCCCCAATGCGCGAGGTGGTAATCCAGACAGCCCGGCAGCATCGCCGCGACCGTGTCGCGTGCGCCGATGCCCAGCGTATGCAACAGGTTGGCCGTTTGGTGAATGCCGGCAAGCAGCTCGCGATAGCTCCATCGCAGCGGTTCGTCGGCAGGATCGGCGGTGCGCATGAACGTCAGCGCCGTTTTGTCGCCAAACGCATGCGCCGCATTGCGAAACAAGGCATACGTGCTGCGTGCGGTGACCGTTTCGGCAAGCGGTCGCGCTTCCAGCAGCCGCACGTCCGCGGCGGTGCGCACGGGCAAAAGTGCCGCGAAGGGCGGGTCGAAGGGGGCCGGCGTCGGCACGGCCTGTTCGGGCTTCATCATGGCCTCCATGGCGTCAGCTCTGGCCCAGCGCCACGTAGCGTTCGAGGTGAAAATCTTCGTCGCCCAATTGGTGGTCGATCATCACCAAACGCTTGGCATAGTGCGCCAGCGGCAGTTCCCACGTCATGCCGATGCCGCCATGCAGCTGGATGCACTCCTCGGCCACCAGGATGCCCACGCGGCCGATCGTGTACTTGGCCGCCGAAAGGGCGCGTTCTCGCGTGCGGCGGTCCTGATCATCAAGCGCTGCCGCGGCATTGATGACGGCCGAGCGGGCCTGTTCAATCTCAAGCAGCACATCCGCCATGCGATGTTGCAGTGCCTGGAAGCTGCCGATGGGCATGCCGAACTGCTTGCGCGTGCGCAAGTACTCGAGCGTGGCGTCGCGCGCCGCGTCCATGGCACCCACGGCTTCTGCGCACAAGGCGACGATGCCGCGGCCCACAGCATGTTCGATGGTGGCATAGCCTTCATCCACACGGCCGAGCAGGGCGCCAGCAGGTACGCGGACGTCGTTCAGCGTAAGTTCCGCTGCCCGGCCGCCGTCGATGAGCGCGAAGCCGCGGCGCTGCACGCCGGCCGCGTCCGCGGGGATCACGAACAAAGAGATGCCGTGTTCATCGTCGATGTCGCGCGACGTGCGGGCCGACACCACAAACACATCGGCGCGTTCGCCTTGCGCGACCACTGCCTTGGCGCCGTCGATGATCCACTGCTCGCCTTCGCGGCGGGCCTGGGTGGCGACGCGTGCCAGTTCATAAAACGACTCGGGTTCGCCGTGCGCGAACGCGGCAATGCGCTCGCCGGAAACGATGTCGGCGAGGATCGCATGATTATCGGATGTGGCCGGTGCCGCCGATGCCGACCCAGATGATGCCGATGCAGATGATGCTGACGCGGCAGGGCGCGACGCGTGCGCGATCGCGCTGCCCGCCATCAGTGCGCCGAGAAACGGCTCGACGGCCAGGCCGCGCCCCAGGGCTTCAAACACCACGGAGATGTCGAAACCGGCGCCGCCAAAGCCGCCATCGGTCTCGGTGAACAGCGCGCCGATCGCGCCCAGCTCAGCGTAGCGCGCCCAGTGTTCGCTGGAAAAACCTTCGGCCGAATGCGCGTGTTTATCGCGCACCGGAAAACTGTATTGATCGGCCACGAAACGCTGCAGCATGTCCGACAGCATGCGGCGGTCTTCGGTATGTTCGAAATTCATGATGTTGCCCTCACAGTCCCAAGATCATCTTCGAGATGATG
>Ga0308159_1000469_pt1 | contig 92955 bp, 89 predicted proteins | sample PhyCR1_FD_201040 | JGI IMG/M metagenome (GOLD analysis project Ga0308159, IMG submission 201040) | Phyllosphere microbial communities from UC Gill Tract Community Farm, Albany, California, United States - DLSLC.R1 | ecosystem: Host-associated > Plants > Phyllosphere > Unclassified | place: USA...
AAATTCCTGGTCAAGGGCGGCGCCACGCTGGACCAGGCGCAGGAGCACATCGAAGAACAGGTGGAGTGGTTCACCGATCTGTTCTACGACGGCCTGACCCCGGAAGAAGCCGCCAAGGAAGCCCTGGCCTGAAGCAGGTTCCGCCAACCTCCCCTACCACCAGCATCCCGGCCCGCAAGGCCGGGATTTTCTTTTCATGGTTCAGTCGCGGCCAAAGCGCGTGGAGAGTCCGCGCAAGGCGTCGTAGAGAGGCCGGGTGGCCTCGGCCAGGCGCTCCAGACTGGCTTCGCGCAGGGCGTCCAGGTCCAGCGCGGCAGCGTCCTTGAGGCCGGCCCACGCCAGCAAGGCGGCCAGTGCCTGCGGATGGTCGAACATGCCGTGCAGGTAACTGCCCAGCAACTGGCCATCGGCCGATTGCGCGCCCTCGCCCCGCCCTTCGATGACAAAGGCCGGTCGCTCCAGCGCGGCACCGTGTGAGACGCCCATGTGGATTTCGTAGCCGCGCACGCTGGCGTTGTCCTGGCCGAAGTTACCGAAGTTACAGTGGCCGCTGACCTGCAGCAGGCGCTTTTCCTGCGTCAGTTCCGTGTGCATGGCGAGCAGGCCCAAGCCGGCGCTGCTGCCGGGGGTACCTTCCACGCCATGCGGGTCGTCGATGCGCTCGCCCATCATCTGGAAACCGCCGCAGATGCCGATGAGCTTGCCGCCATAGCGCAGGTGGCGGGTGATGGCTTCGGTCCAGCCATGCTGGCGCAGCCATTGCAGGTCGCCCCGGGTGTTCTTGCTGCCGGGCAGGATGATGAGGTCGGCCGGGGGAATCGGCTGGCCGGGGCCGATGAAGCGCAGGTCGAGGTCGGGATGGGCGCGCAGCGCGTCGAAGTCGGTGTGGTTGCTGATGCGCGGGAAGACCGGTACCACCACGCGGAAGTCGCCCTTGTGCTCCTGCGTGGCGGCGACCGCATCTTCGGCGTCCAGCTGCAGGCCGTGCAGGTAGGGCAGCACCGCCAGGACCGGCTTGCCGGTACGTTGCTCCAGCCAGTCCAGCCCGCCTTGCAGGAGGCTGATGTCGCCCCGGAAACGGTTGATGACGAAGCCGACCACGCGCTCTCGCTCGCTCTCGGAGAGGCAATCGAGGGTGCCGGTCAGGTGTGCGAAGACACCGCCACGGTCGATGTCGGCCACGATGATGACCGGGCAATCGACCGCTTCGGCAAAGCCCATGTTGGCGATGTCGCGGGCGCGCAGGTTGACCTCGGCCGGGCTGCCGGCGCCTTCGACGATGACGCAGGCATATTGCGCGCGCAGGCGGGCATAGGATTGCAGCACGGCCTGCATGGCCTCGGTCTTGTAGCGGTGGTAGTCGCGGGCGCTCATGTCGGCGCGCACCTTGCCGTGCACGATGACCTGGGCGCCGGTGTCGCTGGAGGGCTTGAGGAGGACCGGGTTCATGTCGGTATGCGGGGCGATGCCGGCAGCCTGGGCCTGCAGGGCCTGGGCGCGGCCGATCTCGCCGCCGTCGGCGGTGACGGCGCTGTTCAGGGCCATGTTCTGCGGCTTGAACGGAGCCACGGCGATGCCGTCGTTCTTCAGCAGTCGGCACAGGGCGGCGGCCAGGGTGCTCTTGCCGGCGTCCGAGGTGGTGCCCTGGATCATCAGGGTGTGGAAGGGGAAATCAGCCACGTCGGCTCCATGTATGCAGGGCTTGTTGCAGCCGCTCCCAGCCGGCTTCGTCAGGCGGCAGGCCGAGGCGGATGCCACCGGCGCCACGGGTGAAGAGGCGCACCCAGACGCCCTCTTGCGCCATGGCTTCATGAAACGCCACGGCCTGCGGTTCCGGCCACCACTGGAACAGCGCCGTGCCATGGGAGGCGATGCCGTGGGCGGCCAGCAGGGCCTGCAAACGTTCGCCCGCAGCCAGCAGTTGCTGCAGGGTGGCCTGCTGCCACTTCCGGTCGCCGAGGGCCGCGCAGCCGATCTGCTGGGCCGGGCCGCTGATGGTCCAGGGTCCCAGCCAGTCGGCCAGCGCATCCAGCAGCGCCGGTGCGGCAGCGACGAAGCCCAGCCGCAGGCCGGCCAGGCCGAAGAACTTGCCCACCGAGCGCAATACGATCAGGCCGGAGCTGGCCGTGTGGGCCGCCGTGTGGGCGGCCACGCTCTGCCCGGGCAACGTATCGCCGAAGGCTTCGTCCACCACCAGCCAGCCACCGCGTGCGGCCAGGTGCACGGCCCATTGCAGGAGCTGGGCCGGGGCCACCCTTGCACCGGTGGGATTGTTGGGATTGCAGAGCACTAATACGTCGCAGGCAGCGTTCTGCACTGCCTCGTCCAGCGCGGCGTACGACACCTGTCGCACCGCATGGCCGGCGCGCTCCCAGCAGTGCGCATGTTCGGCGTAGATGGGCGCGGCCACCACCACCTGGGCCGGGCGTCCGTCCTGGCGCAGGCGCAGTTGCGGCAGTGCCTGGATGGCGGCCTGGGTGCCGGCCACGGCCAGCATGCGGGGCGCACCGTAGTAGGCGCAGGCGGCCTGCTCCAGCGCCTGCGAGGCTTCGGGCAGGCGGTGCCAGGCGTCGGCGGCGATGGCAGGCGCTGGATAGGGCCGCGGATTGATGCCGGTGGACAGGTCCAGCCATTGGCTGCGGGGGCGGCCATAGTGGCGCGCCGCGTCGTTGAGGTTGCCGCCATGTTCAAGCATGCAAGCCTCCCAGGCAGAGCAGCGCCACGGCGCTGATGACGGCCAGCCACAGGGCCGTGCTCATGGCCACCAGTCGCCAGGCGCGCACGATGTCCGGCCCTTGCGGCATGGGGCCGCGCCCCAGTGGCGGGCGCTGTTCCAGCTCGCCGTCATAGATCGCCGGCCCGCCCAGGGCCAGGCCCAGCGCACCGGCGCCTGCAGCCATCACCGGCCCGGCATTGGGGCTGCTCCAGGCCGGGGCCTGTTCCTTCCAGCAGGCCATGGCCTGGCGCCGCTGGCCCAGCCAGGCGTAGGACAAGGCGGTCAGGCGTGCCGGCAGCCAGTTCAAGGCATCGTCGATGCGTGCTGCGGCCCAGCCGAAGTGCAGGAAGCGCGCCGTGCGGTAGCCCCACATCGCATCCAGGGTATTGGCCAGGCGGAACAGCAAGGCGCCGGGGCCACCGGCCACCAGGAACCAGAACAGCGTGCCGAAGACGGCGTCGTTGCCATTCTCCAGCAGCGATTCGACGCCGGCCTTGGCCAGGTCCTGCTCACTGGATTGACGCGTATCGCGGCTGACGATGTAGGAGGTCAGACGGCGTGCCTGCGGCAGGTCGCCGGTGGCCAGCGCCTGAGCGATGGGCAGGGTATGTTCGCGCAGGCTGCGCAGGCCGATGCAGAAATACAGCAGCACCGCATGCAGCAAGGCGGCCAGCCACCAGGGCGCGGCCGCCAGCAGCCACGCGGCCAACAGCACCGGCGGCAGCACCGCCAGGCTCCAGGCCAGCACGCCGCGCAGGCGCAGTGCCGGGCTCTGGTTGAGGGTACGCTCGATGGCCTTGGCCAGGTTGCCGAAGCCGACCAGCGGATGCCAGCGGCGTGCCTCGCCCAGGGCCAGGTCGAGCGCCACGCCCAGCGCCATCAGCACCGCCAGCCAGGGCCAGGACAGGCCGCTCAGCATGGGCTGTCCTTCAGGCTCAGGGGCAGCCCGGCGGCGACCCATTGCACCCGTTCGCAGAGTGCGGCCACGGACTGGTTCAGGCGGCCGGCCTCGTCCACGAACCAGCGCGAGATGGCGCCCTGCGGGATGATGCCCATGCCCACTTCATTGGAGACGATGATCACCGGCCCCGCGACCTCCTGCAAGGCGCGCAGGAAATCCACCCGCTGCAGCGTGAATGCCGCTGGCGGGTCGATCGGCCCCCGTTCAGGAAATGCAATGCCGTCGGCAAACAGCAGGTTGGCCAGCCACACGGTCAGGCAATCGACCAGCACCACGCGATCGGGGCGGCTGTGCTCGCGCAGGGCCTGGCCCAGGGCCATCGGTTCTTCCACCGTGCGCCATGGGCCACCCAAGGCCAGGCGGCGTTGCTGGTGGTGGTCGATGCGGGCCTGCATCTCGGCGTCGTCACTGCTGGCGCGGCGGCTGGCGGTGGCGAGATAGACGATCTCGCTGGCGCCGGCCTGCCAGGCGGCCAGCGCCAGTTTCTCGGCATGCGCGCTCTTGCCGGAGCGGGCGCCACCGAACACCAGGGTGCGTTGCGGCGGGCGGGAAGCGGGCTTCATGCTTGTGGTTCTCCCTGGGCGGGCCAACGGTCCTGATAGACCAGATCGGCCAGTGACTGGCGCGTGGCCCATTGCGCCTGTTCCAGCATGGGCCGTTCGTAGAAGGCCGGAACATGGCCCAGGCACAGCACCGCCACCGGCTCGGCGCCGGGGGGCATCTGCAGCAACTGCGCCAGGGCCAGCGGATCGAACAGCGACACCCAGCCCATGCCCAGCCCTTCGGCACGAGCGGCCAGCCACATGTTCTGCAGCGCGCAGGAAAGCGAGGCCAGGTCCATCTGCGGCAGCGTGCGGCGGCCGAAGACGTGGGCTTCGCGGTGGTCCATCAGGGCGGCGACCAGCACTTCGCCGCACTCCAGGATGCCTTCCACCTTCAGGCGCATGAACTCGTCCTCGCGCTGGCCCAGTGCCTGCGCGGTGGCCACGCGTTCCTGCTCGACCAGTGCGTGGATGGCCTGGCGCAGGTCGCGATCAGCGATACGGATGAAGCGCCAGGGCTGCATGAAACCCACGCTGGGCGCTTGGTGCGCGGCCTGCAGCAGGCGTTCCAGCAGGGCCGGCTCGACCGGGTCGGGCAGGAAGTGGCGCATGTCGCGCCGCTCGCGGATGACGCGATAGAGGGCGTCGATCTGCTCCTGCGGATAGCGATGGGCCGGCTGGGGTGAGACCGATTGAGGCGAGGCCGTCGGCTTCATGCGACCGCGCCTCCCAGCAGGGCCGCCACGGTGCGCGGGGCGGAACGGAAATAGGCATGCAGGTAGCTGGCGGTGACCTGTTGCTGGCGATACACCACCTCGCCCTCGGAAGAATCGAACAGGCGCTCGCCCCGCGCCATGAATTGCGCGCCCACCACCGCCCGCGAATAGTGGAAGGTGTGGCAGCGCAGATGCTCGCCCACGGCGCCCGGCAGGTTCAACTTCAGGGTCTGATACCCCAGCCCCTGCAGGCGTGGCTGCACCGTGGCCTGGCCGGGCAGCACGCCGCACATCTGGCCGCTGCTGCCGTCCTGGCCGACGATGCTGTCCAGCAGGAACAGCATGCCGCCGCACTCGGCGTAGAGCGGCTTGCCGGCGGCCGCATGCGCGCGCAGGCCGGACTGGGTGAGCTGCGCGGCCTGCAGCGTGGCGAGGTAGAGCTCAGGATAGCCACCCGGCAGCCACACCGCATCGCAGGACGGCAAGGGATCATCAGCCAGCGGCGAGAAGAAGGCCAGGCTGGCGCCCATCTGCTGCAGCAATTCCAGGTTGGCGGTGTAGATGAAGGAAAACGCCAGGTCGCGCGCCACGGCGATGGTCTTGCCTGCCAGCAGGCGCGGGAAGTCGCGCTCCGGTGGCGGCACGCCAAAGTCCACCGGGTCCGGCAGCGTTGCCAGGGAGGTGCTGGACATGCGCTCGGCCACCGCGTCCAGGCGCGCATCGAGGTCGGCGATCTCGGGTGCGGCCACCAGGCCGAGGTGGCGCTCCGGGAGGGCGAACTGCATGTCGCGCTGCAAGCCGGTCAGCAGCGGCACCGATGGCCGGGCGTTGCGCAGGCCCTGGCGCAGCATCTGCGCATGACGTGGGCTGGCCACGCCATTGGCCAGCACGCCGGCAAACTTCAGTTCGGGACGGTAGGCCAGCAGGCCCTGCGCCAGCGCGCCGATGGTCTGGCCCATGCCACGCGCATTGATCACCGCCACCACCGGGATGCCCAGCAACTGGGCCAGGTCGGCACTGCTGGGTTCGCCATCGTAGAGGCCCATGACGCCCTCTACCAGCAGCACGTCGGCCTCGGCCGCGGCCAGCGCCACCTGGCGCCGGCAGTGGTCTTCGCCGCCCAGCCACAGGTCGAGGTTGACCACCGGCTGGCCGCTGGCCTGCTCCAGCACCATGGGATCGAGGAAATCAGGGCCGGTCTTGAACACCCGCACGCGCCTGCCCTGGCTGCGGTAGAGACGCGCCAGCGCGGCCGTGATGGTGGTCTTGCCGTGGCCGGAGGCCGGGGCCGAGATGAACAGGGCCGGGCAGCTGTGTTGAAGTTCGGACATCAGAATTCCACGCCTTTCTGCGCCTTCACGCCCTGCTCCTTGTAGGGGTGCTTCACGGGGCGCATCTCGCTGACCAGATCGGCCTGTTCGATCAGCGCCTCGGGCGCGTGACGGCCGGTGACGACGATGTGCAGCATCTCGCGACGGCCGGCAAAGACGCGCAGCACTTCTTGCAGATCGAGGTACTGGTATTTCAGGACGATGTTGAGTTCGTCCAGGATCACCATGTCATAGCTGGGGTCGTTGATCATGCGCACCGCCTCGGTCCAGCCGCGCGCTGCGGTGCGCATGTCGGCTTCGCGGTCCTGGGTATCCCAGGTATAGCCCGCGCCGACGACGTGGAAGTCGCAATTGGCATGGCTGCCCAGGAAGTCGCGTTCGGCGCTGTAGAGCGCGCCCTTGATGAACTGCACCACGCCCAGTTTCATGCCATGGCCGAGGATGCGCATGCCCATGCCGAAGGCAGCGCTGGACTTGCCCTTGCCGGTGCCGGTGTTGACGATCAGCAGCCCCTTTTCCAGCTGGGCGGCAGCCTTCTTCTTTTCAAAGCCTTCCTTGTGGCGCTGGGTCATGCGCTTGTGGGAGTCGGGATCGGTTTTCACGGTCGGGTTCTTTCCAAAGATTCGTTCAGGTCCAGTCGGCACCGGTGCGCTCGGCAAGGATGCGGGCGACGTTGCTGCGACTGGGATGGTAGCCGATGAAGACCAGTTCGCTGTGCTTGCCATCGTGGCTGGCGGTACTGCCCTGCCCGCTTTTGGCAGCCACCACGCGGGCGCGCACTGCCTGCAGCAGCAGCGGGCCGGCGGCGCTGTGCACGAAGCCCTTGGCGCGCAGGATGGGCTCGGCCAGGGCGGCGGCGGCCACCGCCTGGCGCAGGCGCTCCGGGTCCTGCGGCGCCGTGCTGCGCAGCGTGAAGGATTGCCAGCCGGGGTCTTGCTCGTGGAAGTGCTTGTGGGTGGACAGCCCGTGGCTGTGCGCATCCAGGCCGGAGTGGACATGGCCGTTGAAGCGGCGCTGGTCGGCCGCGACCGTGGCACGCTCGCCCGGCATGCCCACCGGCGTGTAGTGGTGATGCACGGTCGCGCCCGCCTGGTGCAGGCGCAGGCCCAGCGCCAGGCGGATATCCAGCCGGGCGCCATAGGCCAGTTCTAGGAAGCGCACATTGGGCGCCAGTGCGCGCACGGTCGCTTCGGCCTGCAGCAAGGGGGCTTCGTCCATGCCGTCGATCTTGTTGAGGACCACCACGTCGGCGCATTCCAGTTGCTGGCGGAACAGGCTGGCGGTGGCATCGCGTACCACGTCGCCACTGGCGAAGGCTTCTTCCAGCAGCAACGGGGTATCGACCACGGCCAGGGTGGCGTCCAGCACGAAGTGCGGCGCCAGCTCGGGCGACTGCAGCACCTCCATCACGGCGCTGGGCAGGGCCAGGCCGGAGGTTTCGATCAGCACATGGTCGATCTGCGCACGGCGGGCGGCCAGCGCCAGCATGGCCGGCACGAACTGCTCGTCGTCACCATAGGCGATCAGGCCATGGGCAAAGTCCTGGATCTGCACCTGACCCTGGCCATCGCCCTCGGCGCGCAGCAGGTCGCCGTCGATGGCGACTTCGCCGAATTCATTGATCAGCAAGGCCAGCCGGCGCGACTGGCGGCGCTGCACCAGGGCGCGCAGCAGCGTGGTCTTGCCGGCTCCGAGGAAGCCGGTGACCACGGTCACCGGGATGGGCGGCATGGCGTTGGCCAATGCCGGAGCCGATGCGGCGCTCATCGTCAGGCTCCCGCCAGTGCCGCCAGGCGGGCATGGACTTCAGCGAAATCATGGGTGACCTGCGGGTAGTCCAGGCGTGGACGGCGCACCGTCAGCAGCGGGATGCCCAGGGCGCGCGCTGCCTCGACCTTGGCCCGATAGCCGCCGGCCTCGCCGGAGTCCTTGGTGACCACGCAATCGATGCCCCAGTCGCGCCACAGTGCTTCGTTGAAGGCCTGCGAGAACGGCCCCTGCATGGCGCACAGCTGCGCACGCGGCAGGCCCAGTTCCAGGGCGCGACGCAGGAAGTCGGGATCGGCCGTGACGCGGGCGAACCATTGGCGCTCCTGCGCGCCGCTGGCCTGCAGGAAGGTTGCCAGGTCCTTGGAGCCGGTGGCCAGGAAGATGCGGCGCCCCATGGCAATGGCCCGGGCGGCGGCCTCCTGCATGTCGGTGCAGGCATTGGGATCATCGGCGGCGATCTCGCTGGGGCGCTCATAGCGCAGGTAGGGAATGCCCAACTCCTGCGCCAGCGACATCAGTTGCTGCGACATCTGCACCGCAAAGGGATGGGTGGCATCCACCAGCACCCGGGCCTGACTGTCGCGCAGGGCCTGGCGGCGGGCCTCCACGCCCTGGCGGCCGGACCAGACGAACACGCCCGGGCAATCGCCGCGCGCCAGCTGGCCGCCATAGTCGGTGGCGGTGGAGACCACGACGCTGCGACCCTGGCCGGCCAGCTCGGCGGCCAGCGCATTGCCGTCGCTGGTGCCGGCGAACACCCACACCGCCTGCGGCGGCAACTGGGCGGCCGCCTGGGACTGCGATTCTTCGCTCCAGTCGTTGTAGCCACGCGGGGTGAAAATCCAGTCGCGCTTGCGCTGGGTGAAGCGGTTGCCGATGACGATCGAGGTCAGCATGTCGAACTGCAGGCCCGGCAATTCATCCAGGCGATGGATGGAGACCTGCTGGCCCGGGCGGTAGGCATTGCGCACCACGCCGCACAGGGTATGCGGCGCCTTGTGCTGCAGCATCAGTTGCAGGATGCGATAGACGCCCTCCTGCCGGCCGGCGCTCTGCACGTTGTAGAGCACGCAGGCCAGGTCGGCCTGGGCGATGTGGCTGGCGCGCTGTTCGATCCATGACCACGGGCATAGCAGGTTGGACAGCGACAGCGTGGCGAAGTCGTGCGACAACGGCGAGCCCAGGAGCGATGCACAGGCATTGGCAGAGGTCACGCCGGGGATGACGTTGACTTCAAAGGTGTCGTCCTCGCGCATGTCGTCGAAGGCCAGTGCGGCCATGGCGTAGATGCCGATGTCGCCGCTGGAGATGAGCGCCACCCGGCGCCCGGCGCGGGCCTGTTCGATGGCCAGCAGGGCGCGCTCGCGCTCCTGCGTCAGCGGCGGGGTGTGGATTTCCTTGCCCTCGATGTGCGCGGCGATCCAGCGCAGATACAACTCGTAGGCGACGATGACCTCGCTCTCGCGCAAGGCCTCGATGGCGCGCGGGATGATCATCTCTTCGAAACCGGGGCCGACCGAGACCAGGTTCAATACGCCTTTTTTCTTGACTGCTTCCATTCTGTTTTCCTGCAAATGATTTACGTATTTTCAACAAGGGCGCGCCACCCCTCGCCATCATCCACGATGGCCACCGTCACGCCATCCAGCGCCGTCTTGCCCAGCAGCAGGCGGCCACGCGGGCTGGCGATGAGCGCCGCCGGTTCGCACACGCCGTCCACGCCGATGTTCTGCCGCACCCACTCCGAGGGCTTGCTCACCCAGGCGCGCTGGGCGATCTGCTCGCGGGCGATCACCCGCAGCGGCAAACCATGGGTGGCGCAGAAGGCCAGCAGGCCGGGTTCCTCGGCCTTGAGGTCGATGGTAGCGACTTCGCGCACTTGGGCCAGTGTGGCGCCGGGGCATTGCTGCAGCGCCTGCGCGACGGCCGCACCGATCTGTTCGACCGAAGCCAGCTTGCGGCAGCCTATGCCCAGCACCAGCGGCTTGACGGCTTCGGTGGCGGTGGTCACGACCGGCTGCGCGCCCGTCAGCTGCGCCACCCGATAGGCCAGGCTGTTGGCCCCACCCTCGTGGCCAGCCAGCAGCGAGATGGCGAAGCGGGCCGCTTCATCCACCAGCACCACGGCCGGGTCGCTGTGCTTGTCCTGCGGCAGGCCGTCGAGGAAACGCACGGCGATGCCGCTGGCACCGATCATGATCCACTGGCGATGGCGGCGATAGGCCAGCGCGAACTGCTGGCGCTGCGACTGCGACGTGCCTGCCTCGCTATTGAGCCAGGGCTGGTACAACTGGCCGCCCAGCCTGTCCTGCAGGTACATGGCCAGCGGCGCGGCTTCGACGCGCACTGGCCACAGGCCGAGTTCAGGCAGGGCGACCGGCGGGTTCATGCGGCGTCCTTGTTCTTCTTCACCACGCGGAACAGATGCGTGAAGTCCTTGGAATAGAGGCTGGACTCGGCCACCTGCGCATTGTCCAGCGCCGCGCCCACCAGCATCATGGTGGTCAGGTTCCATTCGCCGCGCTTGTTCTCTTCCAGCACGCGATCCAGTTGTCCCTGGTAGACGCGCTGTTCGGGCCAGGTGGCGCGATAGACCAGGGTCACCGGGGTCTCGGGCGGATAGTGCAGCAGCAGGTCGGTGACGATCTTCTTCAGGTGCGGGCCGGAGAGGAAGATGCACATCGTGGCGCGGTGCGCGGCCAGGGAGGCGATCGATTCGGATTCCGGCACGGCCGACGCGCGGCCGGAGACGCGGGTCAGGATCACGCTCTGCGATACCTCGGGCTTGGTCAGCTCGGCCGAGACCGCAGCGGCGGCTGCCGTGAAGGAGGACACGCCCGGCACCACCTCGTAGGCGATGCCCAGCGCGTCGAGGCGGCGCATCTGTTCGGCGGTGGCGCCATAGATGGCGGGGTCGCCGGAATGCAGGCGCACGACGTCGATGCCCTGCTCCCGGGCGCGTTCATAGCAGGCCTGTTGCTGTTCCAGGTCGAGCGCGGCGGTGTCGATGATCTCGGCATCGGCGCGGCAATGTTCCAGCAAGGCGGTGGGCACCAGCGAACCGGCATACAGCACCATCTGCACCTGGCCCAGCAGGCGCGCACCGCGCAGGGTGATGAGGTCGGCCGCACCGGGGCCGGCGCCGACGAAATAGACTTTCATGCACTTCCTTTCAATGATGCGGGCGGGCGATGGCGCTGCGCCTGCGCGGACTTGCGGATCAGCAGCACGGCCAGGTAGCCGCTGGCCTCGGCCGCATCGAGCGTACTCAGGTCGCTGGCCAGTACCTCGCCTTCCAGGCCGATGCGGCGGGCAAAGCCGCAGTGTCGGGCGATGTCCATTTCACGCAGCAGGTCCAGGACCCACGGCAGGCGCGCGCCGACCTTCATCAGCACGACGATGTCGTGGCTCTCGATCTCGGCACGCAGGGTGGCGGCGTCTTCCGGGCAGGGCAGGATCAGGGTGCGTTCCTTGCCCACGCCCAGCGGCCATTCCAGCGCCGCGGCAGCGGCCGCGTAGCTGGTGATGCCGGGCAAGGTGACACAGTCACATTGCGGATAGAGGTCGCGCACGGCCGCCAGCACATAGCCATAGGTCGAGTAGGTCAGCGCATCGCCGATGGTGAGGTACACCAGTCGCTGACCGGCGCGCAGTTGTGCCGCCAGCTGCTGGCCCAGCTGGGCGTAGTGTTCCTGCAGGACCTGGCGGTCGGGGTCCATGTTGAACTCGATCTCGCGCAGGCGGCTGCGGTCGAACTCCACGCCTTCCAGGCATTGCAGGGCGACCGACAGGTCGGCGCCACGCGCCCGGGGAATGTAGATCAGGTCGGCGCTGCGCAATGCGGCCAGCGCCGCCAGCGGCAGGTAGCCAGCCGGGCCGGGGCCGACGCCGATGCCGGTCAGGCGGCCGGTCTTGGGATCCGTCATGCCAGTGCTCCCAGGTGACGGCCGTCGAGGTCGAACAGACGCACTTCGATGCGCGAGACCGCCGGTACGCGTGCCTGCGCCAGCGCGGCGATGCGGGTCTCGATCCCGCTCCAGAGGCGGCGCGAGAGCGCGGCATCCTGCTGGCGGACCAGCTCTATGATTGCTTCCACCGTATTGGCTTCCTTCATCTGCTGCAACAGCGCGGGGGGGAACAGCTCGCCCTCGCCTGTCGCGTTCATTTCTTGCGCCACGCGGGCTACACCCTGCATGGCCATGTTGCTCTTGCTGGAGTGGGTGTCCCACACGCCATCCAGTACCTTGGCCAGCTTGCCCGGATGGCCGGCCAGCCACAGCAGCGGCAGCCTGCGGCCCTCTTCGCTCAGGGCCTGCTGCGTGAAGTCCAGCGCATCGCCGAGGAAATTGGCGATCTGCACGCTGCGCTTGTCCGGCAGGCCCAGGGTCTGCGCCACGAAGACGCGACCGATCTTGCCCGGCAGGTAGGCCACGGCATCCCCCTCATCGTCACCGGGCGTGCAGGCTGCCAGCGCCACGCGGATATAGACCTCGATGGAGGCGATCCAGGAGGCCATCGACATCGGTTCGACGATGCCCGAAGTCCCCAAAATCGAGATGCCACCCACGATGCCCAGCTTGGGATTGAAGGTCTTGGGCGCAATGGCCCTGCCCTCGCGGCAGCCGATGTGCAGGTCGAAGCCGGGCACGTCGGCCAGGTCGGGCTGCAGTTCCTCCCATACCTCGGCGACGGCAGCGCGCATCATGGCACGCGGTACCGGGTTGATGGCGGGCTCGCCAACGGCCACGCGCAGGCCGGGCATGGTGGCCGTGCCTACGCCTTCGCCGGCGAAGAAGCGGACTTCGCCGAGCGCATTGCGCCGCACCTGGGCGACGATGGTAGCGCCATGGGTGTTGTCGGGATCGTCGCCGCCGTCCTTGAGGACTTCGGCTTCGGCCATGCCCTCTTCCACCATGCGCACCGCCTCGACCGGCACACACAGGTAATGCCGGCCATCGGGCAGGCTGACGTCGGTCTGTTGCAGCGTCACGCCGCCCAGCAGGCGATAGAGCGCGGCGCGCACCGCCGCCGTGGCGCAACTGCCGGTGCTGCGACCACGCCGCAGACCGTTGGGGGCGAGCACGGCCAGGTCGTATTCGGCGCGTTGCAGTTCGCCCGGGTTGTCCATCACTGCATGCCTTCGGCTTGCGCTTCCTGCTGTACCAGCCAGGCGATGGCGTCGATCATCAGGGCATTGACCACGCTGGCGGCCCAGGGCGAGCCGCCCCGGGTGCCGCTGTTGGTGATGCGCGGCACCTGCAGGCAGCGGCGCAGCTCGTCCTTGCTTTCGCGGGTGCCGACAAAGCCGACCGGCAGACCGATCACCAGTTGCGGGCGCCAGCCGTGTTCGCGGATCAGGCGCACGGCTTCGGTGATGGCGGTGGGCGCGTCGCCGATGGCCAGCACGATGTCATTGCCGAACTTCTGCCAGGCGCGCCGGATGCCGGCCGCCGAGCGGGTCATGCCCAGGTTCTGGGCCATCAGGTGCGACTCGGGATCATGTACACCGCACCAAGTCTCCACGCCCAGCTGTTCCAGCACGGCGCGCTTCAAGCCGGTCTGCACCATGGTCACATCGGTGACCACGCGCTTGCAGCGCAACAGGGCTCTCATGCCGGCCTGGGCGGCACCGGCCGAGAAATAGATTTCATCGGCCACGGCGAAGTCACCGCTGGTATGCACCAGGCGCTGCAGCACGGTCAGGTGCTCCGGCGGGAAGCCGCTCCAGTCGCGCCCGGCCTGGATGATATCCATGCTCTCGGCCTCGATGGGATGCGGCACGTAGGGCGCGGTGCGCGCCGGTATCGCCGCCGACTGGGCGCGGGCAGTCAGATCACGCACCTGCAGATGATGGGCGCGCTGCGGCTCGCCGACTTGCTGTTCGAAACCGACGATCTGCACGCGGTACTTGCACAGGGTGCAGTTCATTGCGGCGCGGCCTTCGACGGCCTCGCGGGCGCGCTCCAGCATGACATCGGCCACATGGGCGTGCACGCCCAGGTAGGCGGCCTTAAGCACTTCCACGCCGGGCTCGCGCGCGGCCTGTTCGTCGGCGGCGGCATAGATGCGCTTGACCAGCACGCCATCGAAGAGGAAGAACGGCAGCACTACCAGGCGCTGCCAGCCCTGGCCGGCGGCCAGCGACAGGCCTTCGCGCACCAGCGGTGTGGCCGTGCCCGAGAAGCAGACCTTGACGCCGCCGAAGCCCATCCCTTCCTGCACCATGCGGGCCAGCTTGGCGATCTCGCCATTGGCGTCGGGGTCCGTGGTGCCACGGCCGACCAGCACCAGGCAACTGTCCTGGCGGTGGATGATTTCCTCGGAGGTGGCCTCGGCCTCCACCACCCGTTGCTGCACCAGTTGCAGCAGCAACGGATGCAGGTCCATCGGCGCGCCGAAGTGGAAATCCACCTGCGGGTAATCCCGCGCCAGGGCCAGCAGTTCGGCCGGCATGTCGTTCTTGGCATGGCGTGCGCCCAGCAGCACGCCGGGCACCACGGACACCTCGGTGGCCCCCTCGGCCACGCAGGCGGCAGCCGCCTCGGCAATCGTGGGGGCGGCGAATTCCAGATAGCCGTGGCGCACGATGCGCCCCTGGGCGCGCTGGCGCACCAGTTCTACCAGCGCCTCGAATTCGCGCAGGGAATCGGGATCGCGGCTGCCGTGGCCGGCGATGACGACCGCCGACCTGGTCCGCTGCGGGGTGAGCTCCTTCATGCCGCTCCTCCTGCCGCTCCTCCTGCCGCTGCTCCTGCCACCGCAGCTGCCGGCGGCGGTTCGATCTGGCTGGCCATGGGGGCGAGGGTGCGGATGAGCATGATGCTCATGTCGCTGAATTCGACATCCGCGCAATCGGCCAGCTTGCCGTGCCATTCGGCGTCGCCCCGGGTCAGGTTTTCCCAGACCTCGGTGGGGTGATCGGGACTGACGCCCTGCTGCAGGAGATAGCTGGCAATGTGGCGCGGCATGAAGGAACGCGCCGCATCCCAGGGGCAAGGGATGACGATGGCATTGCGACCGTCATTGAGGACATGCACCAGATGGCGCTTGAAGGGCTCCAGGTCGCCACGGCGGTGGAAGGTGATGAAGGTGGTCTCGTCAAAGCAGACGCGGGCGCGGGAGGCCAGGATCTGGGCCGAGGAAATGCCGGGCAGGGTTTCCACCCGGTGGCCGCAGGCACGTTCCACGCGTTCCAGGTACTGGAAGCCGCTGAAGTGGATGTCGCCCATGAAGACCACCACGCAGCGCTTGCCGGCGTGGTGCAGGGCCGCCACTTCGTCGAGCTTGGCGACCTGGTCGCGGTAGCCCATGAGCACCACCTGGGCGCTGGCGGGGATCAGTTCCTTGACCACGTCCACCACGGCGTTGAAGCCGGCCACCACGTCGGCGTTGCGGATCAGTTCGGCGCCGCGCAGGGTGAGATAGGAGTGGTCGCCGGGGCCGGCGCCGATACAGATGATCATGGTCTTTCCTTTCAGCGCTTGCCCAGTTGGGCGCGCACGGTCAACGCCAGGGCGTCGCCGGTCAATTGTTCCAGGGTCAGGCAAGGCGCACCCAGCGCCTCGGCCAGTTGGGCCGCACGGCCCAGGCGCAGGTAGCCCGATTCGGTATCAAGCACCAGCGCCGGTATGGCTTGCGCGGCCAGGTTGGCGGCCGCTTCCAGGGTCTGCGTCCAGGCGTCACCCTGGCTGCCGGGCAGGCTCACATTCGCCTTGCCGTCGGACAGGATCACCAGCAGCGGCGGCAGCTCATCGCTGGCCTGGCTGGTCTGCTGCAGCAGTTGCGTCGCCAGTTGCAGCGCGTGCGGCAGTGGCGTGCGTCCACCGGTGGGCAGTTCGCGCAGTCCCTGCTCGGCCAGGTCGGCGCTGCGGGTGGGGGCCAGCAGCAGTTGCGCCTGTTCACCACGGAAGCCGATCACGGCCAGTTGGTCGCGACGCTGGTAGGCGTCCGTCAGCAGCGCCAGCACGGCGCCCTTGACCGCTTCCATGCGGCGCTGCGCGGCCATGGAGCCGGAGGCATCGACCACGAAGACGATCAGGTTGGCGCCACGGCCGCTGCGCACCTGGCGATGCAGGTCTTCGCGGGTGACCTGCAGGCGCTCGCCCCCCTCGCCCGCGAGGGCGCCCCGTACGGCGGCGCTGCGCAGTGTAGCACCGACGGCCAGGCGGTCCGGATTGGCGTCCGGCACGGCGCGCAGGGCGCTGCCCCGGCTGGCGTCGGCCACCGCGCTGCGGCGACCGCTGGCCGGGGAAGCCGAAAAGCTCGTGCTGGGCGTGACCACGCTGATCTTGCGGGCCGGACCGGCGGCGCCGATGGCGAAGGTCTGCTGGGCACCCTCGCCTTCTCCATTCTGTTGTTCTTGCTGCTCTTGCCGCTCTTGCTGCTCCTTTTGATCCTGCGGTTCTTGCCCTTCCTGTTCATCCGGGGCGGTATCGGGTGGTGCGCCTGCGCTGCCCTGCCCCTGGCTTTCCCCCTGCGCCTGTCGCGCCTGATCGACCAGATCGTCGAGCTTGTCCTGGTCCATGCCGCTCTGTTCGAAAGGCTTGCGGCGACGGCGGTGTGGCAGCACCAGGAGCGCGGCGGCGCGCACGTCGTCGGGCGTCACGCGCTCACGGGCCTGCAAGGCGGCGATGGCGCGGGCGGTCTTGTGCATGACGATGTCGGCGCGCAGGCTGGCCACCTCGAACTCGCAGCAGAGATGGCTGATCAGCTCCAGCATGGCGTCGTCCAGCGCCACGCCGGGCAGCAGGCGCTGGGCCTGGGCCACCTGGGCGCGCAGGGCATCCTGCTGGGCCTGCCACTGGCTGGTGAAGGCCTGCGGGTCGGCCTCGTAGGCGATGCGTCGGCGCACCACCTCGGCGCGTACTGACTTGTCGGTGGGTGCCGCCACTTCCACCATCAGGCCGAAGCGGTCCAGCAGTTGCGGGCGCAGGTCGCCCTCTTCCAGGTTCATGGTGCCGATCAGGGTGAAGCGGGCCGGATGGCTGACCGACAGCCCTTCTCTCTGTACCGCATTGACGCCCATGGCGGCCACGTCCAGCAGGACATCAACCAGGTGATCGGCCAGCAGGTTGACTTCATCGATGTAGAGGATGCCGCGATGGGCCGCCGCCAGCAACCCCGGCTGGAAGGCGCGCTGGCCGCCCTGCAGGGCTAGCTGCAGATCCAGCGAACCCAGTACGCGGTCTTCGGTGGCGCCCAGCGGCAAGGTGACGAAGGGGACCTCGGCCAGCGTGGCGGTGGGTGGCTCCTGCGCGCTGCAGACCGCACAGACCGCAGCGGGCTGGCCGGGCGCGCAGTTGAAGGCGCAACCGGGCTTGCGCAGGATGGCCGGCAGCACCTGGGTCAGGCCGCGTGCGGCGGTGCTCTTGGCGGTTCCCTTGTCGCCGCGCACCAGTACGCCGCCGATGCCGGGATCGACGGCGCACAGCAGCAGCGCTTCTTTCAGCAGGGGCTGGCCGACGATGGCTGAAAAGGGATAGCCGGGATGGTGGTGGGCCGCGCTCATTGCATGTCCTTGGTGTGTTCACTACCACGCACGGTTTCGCCACGGGCTTCGAGCAGGGTTTCGCTGTGCAGGTAGAGGGCGCGCAGTCGCTCCAGTGTCTGTGCATCGGGCTCTTGCCACATGCCGCGGCTGGCAGCCTCCAGCAGGCGCTCGGCAATGGCGTTCTGGGCCCAGGGGTTGGCCTGTTCCAGGAATTCACGCATGGCCGGGTCGAAGCCATAGGTCTCGGCCAGTTGCTGGTACATCCAGTCGTCCAGCACCTGGGCGGTGGCGTCGTAGCCGAACAGGTAATCGACGGTGGCCGTCAGTTCCAGGCCGCCCTTGTAGCCATGGCGACGGATGCTGGCCAGCCACTTGGGATTGACCACCCGGGCGCGGAAGACGCGCAGGGTTTCTTCCTTCAGGTCGCGCACGGCGGCGCGTTGCGGGTCATGGCTGTCGCCGAAGTAATGGCGCGGCTGCTGGCCCGACAGGGCGCGGATGGTGGCGATCATGCCGCCGTGGTACTGCAGGTAGTCGTCGCTGTCGAAGATGTCGTGCTCGCGGTTGTCCTGGTTGTGCAGGGCCACCTGCACCCCGGCCAGGCGCTGGCGGAAGGCCTCGCGCTGGTCAGCGCCCTGCACCTTGCGGCCATAGGCGAAGCCGCCCCAGTTGATGTAGGCCTCGGCGAAATCGGCCTGGTCCTGCCAGTTCTTTTCCTGGATCAGGGGCAGGATGCCGGCGCCGTAGCTGCCGGGCTTGGCGCCGAAGACGCGGTAGGCCGCCTGGGTAGCCGCCTCGGCCTGGCCCAGCCCGGTTTGCAGGCCCTGCAGCAGGTCGCGCAGGAAGTGCTTGCGCACGAAGTTCATGTGCTCCGGCTCGTCGGCGACGATGGCCAGTTGCACGGCGTCGTCGATGAGTTCGATCAACTGCGGGAAGGCGTCGCGGAAGAAGCCACTGATACGGGTGGTGACGTCGATGCGCGGGCGCTGCAATTCTTCCAGTGGCACCAGTTCGACCCCGGCCACTTGCCGGTTGCCGGCGCGCCAGAGCGGGCGTGCGCCCATCAGCGACAGAATCTGGGCGACGTCGTCGCCGTGGGTGCGCATGGCGCTGGTGCCCCAGATGCTGATGGCCACGCTCTCGGGGTAATCCCCGCTTTCGCGGTGGTGGCGCGCCAGCACTTCACGCGCCAGTTGCTGACCCACGCGCCAGGCCGATTGCGAAGGGACGCTGCGCGGATCGACCGAATAGAAATTACGGCCGGTGGGCAGGATGTGCGCCATGCCGCGTGTGGGCGAACCGCTGGGGCCGGCCGGGATGTAGCCACCACGCAGGCCGCTGAGCAGGTTGCCGATTTCTTCGCTGGTCTGCTGCAGGCGCGGCACCAATTGCTCGCAGGCGAAGGCCAGCACGCGGCGCAGTCCGCTGGCCTGGTCCAGCGTCGTGTGCGCGGCCGGGGGCGTGGTCCGCTTCACCGGCGCAGCCGATGGGCGGGCCAGCGCGCGCATGCCGCCCAGTACGCTGCCGGCGCTCTTGCCCAGGGCGGGTTGCAGGCGCGGTCGCTGCTCGGGGCTGGCCTGCTCCAGTGCGGCGAAGACAGTCTTGAGCACGCTGTCGATGGACTGCACAGTGAAGTTCTGCTGCTGCAGAGCCTGCATCAGCGCAAGGCACAGGGCGTCGATGGCCTCCAGCGCATCGGCGCGGGTGACGATGGCGCGACCGGCGCAACGGGCCAGGGCGTCGTCGATGTTGAGGCGACGGCCCTTGTGTTCCAGCAGCATGTCCAGCGACAGGCCGAACAACCGGGCCACCTCTTCCTGCAGACCCGGCAGGTCCTGGTTGGGCAGGCGGACCAGGGCCACCAGCATGTCGGGCATCTGTGCCTGATCGGGCATGCGGCCGAGGATGTGCAGGCCGTCGCGGATCTGCGCCGCGCCCAGTTCGCAGAGGTAGCCGTCCAGGTCTTCGATCAGGTGAGCCACGCCGGCGCCATCCAGTTCGGTCAGGGCGTGCGGGAGTTCGCCGTCTTCGTGCGGGTGGTCGTGATCGTGGTGCTCATGATCATGGTGAGCATGATCGCCATGATGGTGATGATGGTGAGCATGTCCATGGCCGTGATCGTGGTCATGATCATGGTCGTGATGCAGCAGCTTGTACTGCAGGTCGGTATCCAGGTTGGTCTGCCGCACCAGTTCCCAGATCTGCTGCTGCAGCAGCGGCAGCTTGGCGGGGTCCAGCACTTCCACCTGGTAATACTCGTCCACCAGTTGCGTCAGCTCGGCCAGTGCGCCATAGCTGTCGGCGGTGGTCATCGGCGGCGTCAGGTGGTCTACCACCACGGCGTGGGCGCGGCGCTTGGCCTGCGAACCCTCGCCGGGGTCGTTGATGATGAAGGGATAGAACAGCGGCAGGTCGCCCAGCAGCGCATCGGGGAAGCACGCCTCGGACAGGCCCACGCCCTTGCCAGGCAGCCATTCCAGTGTGCCGTGCTTGCCGACGTGGACGATGGCGTCGGCACCCCACTCTTCGTCCAGCCAGCGGTACAGGGCGTAGTAGTGATGGGTGGGTGGCAGGTCGGGCTGGTGGTAGATGGCGTCCGGGTCCATGCCATAGCCACGGGGCGGCTGCAGGGCGACGAAGGCATGGCCCAGGTCGAGGCCGGCGATGGCCAGGTGCTGCTCATGCACATAGGCCTGGCCGGGCGCGGCGCCCCACTGGCGCTCCATCCTGGCCTGCAGGGTCGAGGGCAAGGCGGCGAACCATTGCGCGTAACGGGCGGCGGGAATGCGGGCGGCGGCGCGGCGCAACTGGCCTTCGGTGAGCAGGATGTCGTCGTAGGAACAGCGGTCCACCAGTTCATGGATCAGCGCGGTACCGCTGGCCGGCAGGTCGGCGATGGCGTAGCCGTCGGCCTGCAGGGCGCGCAGCACGGCCATCAAGGACTCCGGTGCGTCCAGCCCGACGGCATTGCCGATCTGCGCGGCCTTGCTGCTGGAATTGGTGAAGATGAAGGCGATGCGCTTGTGCGCATTGGGCGTGGTGCGCAGGCGCACCAGCCGCTGCGCCAGGCCGGCGATGCGATGCACGCGGTCCGGCAGCGCCCGGTATTGCACGGCGCCATTGTCGGTGACTTCCTTGAAGGATAGCGGCACGCCGATGATGCGGCCGTCGAACTCGGGCAGCACCACGTTCATGGCGGCGTCCAGCGGGTTCATGCCGCGCGTGGAGTTCTGCCACTGGTCTTGCGTCATGCCGCTGGTGATGGCTTGCAGTACCGGCAGGTCCAGCTGCTCCAGTACCGAGACCGACCAGCCGGCCGGAGTGACGCCACCGGCGGTGATCTCGCCCATGGCAAAAGAGGTGGTGTTGATGATCAGGTCCACCTGGCCGGCGCCGAAGTATTGCAGCGCGGGTGGCAAGGCGGCGCCGCTGGAGGCCGACACCCGCAGCGAGGAGGTGAACACCGGCAAGACATCCAGGCCGCGTGCTTCCAGCGCGGCCACCAGTGCGTCGATGAAACCGGTATTGCCCGAGAGCCAGTGCGCCCGGTAGAAGATGATGCCCACGGCCGGCTTGCCGGCGGGTGCGCGGGCGCGCAGGGTCAGCCAGTCGGCGATGCCGGCATCCTGCTCCAGGTCGGGATGGTAGAGGCCGTGTTCGGGGAGTGCCTGCGCCGGTGCATAGCCATAGCCACTCAGCAGCAGGCGGTCGGACAGGCAGCGCAGCATCTGCGCCAGGTTGACGCTGCCGCCGCCGTTGAAATAGGCCAGCGCCTGCTGCTGCGCATCGACCGGCGCGGTGGAGGCGGCAGCCAGTTCGGCATCGGGCTCGCCGGTGCCGGACAGCAGGATCAGTTGCCGGCCCTCGGCACGCGCCACGCGCAGCAGCTCGGGCAGGCCATTGACGGCGCCCAGGCGGCCAAGGATACGCAGCACGATCACCTGCGCTGCCGACAGCTCTTCGCGCAGCATGTCGGCCAGGGTGCGGCGGGGCTGCCCGTGTTCATCGGTGTCGGCATGCAGGCCTTGCAGGTCGTAGCCGGCCACCGGGGGAAAGTCCGCCGGCAACTGGCTGCGGGCGGCGGCCAGCATGGCCAGGTCGGTCGGGGCGTGGGTGAGCAGGACGATCTGCGGGCGGCCGGCTGAGGTCGCTGAAGTGGCTGATTCAGACATCGCTGCGCTCCGGTTCGGGATGGACGTCGCCGCTGCCCAGGCGATGGAAGACCAGGTCGCTGACTTCGCGTCCGCCTTCGAGGTGTTCCACCACCACGCGCTCGATGGCGCTGGCGTCTTCACAGCGATACCAGACGCCTTCGGGATAGACCACCACCACCGGCGCCTGGGCCTTGCAGGCCACCATGCAATGGGTGCGGGTGCGCTTGACGCGCAAGTCGGGACGGGCGTCGATCTGCTCGCCCAGGACGCCGAACATGGCTTCGGCCAGGACACCGTTCTCGGTGCAGCGCGGGCCGACGCACATGAGCACGTGGCGGTGATGAGTTCTCATTGCTTCACTTTCAGAGGCGCCGCGACGCGATGGGCGTTGGCCGGACAGCCAACGCCAGACGGTTCAACCGAATCGGCGGTAGAAGAAACCGGTCAGGCCGCCCAGGGCCAGCCAGAACACGGCATTGGCCATGGCGGTGGCGCGGATGAAGGCTTGCGCCAGCTCTTCCGGCGCGGCACTGCCATGCAGCTCGGGTTGCGGCGCGCCGACCAGGTGCGGCACCACCAGCAGCAGTACCGCCAGGACCTTCCACCACCAGCCACGGCCGAACACGAACAGCCCCAGGCTGGCAGCGGTCATGACCGCCGTCATCACCCACCACAACTGACGGGCGTGCAAGGGCGCGGCCAGGGTGCCCGGCACTTCCGGCGGCAGGCCGAGCGAGGGCGCAACGAAGAACACGCCATAGCCGGCCAGGCCCCACAGCAGGCCGCTGCGCCAGCCGACGCGGCGACCGCTGATGGCAAAGGCGGCCACCAGCATCAGGGCGAAGCCGACTGCCATGCTGACGTTGGCCAGCACGGTATAGCCGGTGCGTTCGGCGCCGTCAGCCGGCTCCCAGGCGTTGGGGTCGTGCTCATGTGCATCGCCGTGACTATGGGCCGGGGTGCCGGCCGCATGCTCATGCGCCGGGGCGGCGTCATGATCATGGTCATGGGCGGCGGAGGCGGCCGGAGCAGCCTCTTCGGCCGCTTTTTCATACTGCTCGGCCTGGAGGATGATCTTTTCGACCTGGAATTGCTGCACACCCGACAACAGCACGCCCGACAAGGCGCCTGCCACCACCACGGCCGACGCCATGCGCCGGAAGACGGTCCAGTTCATTGCACGCTCCTCAATGGCAGGGGAAACCGGCCGAATGGCGCCCGTCGTGGGCGGCATTGTGCAGCTCGACCTTGGAGGCGAAGCCGGCACCGTAGATCAGGGCCACGCCCAGCACAAAGGCCAGCAGCGACGGGGCGATGCGATCGCGCCAGACATGGCTGCCGGCGTGGGAGGATGAAGTGGTGCTGCTGGCATTGAGACCCGAGGTGGTGGACATGCGCGTTCCTTGGCTGGATGGATGGAACGGAGAAAGCCACACGTGAAGCACCCATGCACGATCCGGTCGTCCACGGACGACGCTGGCCAGGGCCTGCTCGGAAACATGATGGAAGCTGTCCGCATGATCGCCCTCCGCGAATCATTGAAGAATTTGCTACTGGCCGGTCTCCGGGCTGGCGGGATGAAGTCTCAAGGTCTGAGGCTTCGCGGACAGGCGCCTTCCCATGCTCAGGCACAGTGGCGTAGTGCGTGTCCTTCCTCGCTTACCGTTGCGGGGGCAGCGCCGGCATTGGCCGCACGTGGTCGCGTGGGCCGCACCGGCTTCCCGTTTGAATCCCTGGCGCGGCTGCGCGCGGGATACCAGAAGCAATGCTAGGGGCGAAGTATAAAGGCGGGGGCCCGGTTGGGCAACACGGCGCTCAGCGGGCCGGCTCGGTCGTGGCTGGCGGCGGGGTGGCCAGTTTGTAGTAGAGATGGAGGTCGCCGCCCATGCCGAACGGAATACGTCCCACGAAGACCGCGCGGAGCTGCCTGCCGCTCCGTTCTCCGCGCGGTTCCATCAGGCAGAGGTAGCGCTGGCCCAGGTGGCTCAGCAGGGCGAAGGAGGCCTCCTGCGGCCGCTGCACGGTGGACGCTGCCTCCGCGCCGAGGGCGATGGCGCGGTCGATGTAGCCGCGATGGGAATTGACGAAGAGGTAATCACCGGCGCCGGGGTTGCCGCTGGCATAGCCGATGCGCCAGCGGGAGTTGTCGCCATCGGGCAGGTAGAGACGGTAGGGCGACAGCGGGCCCTGCTCCAGCATCTGCACCCGGCCGGCGATAGGGTCGACGCCGACCTGGCCGTGGCCGATGCGGTCGACGCTCAGACAGGTATCCAGCACTACGTCCGGCAAGGACGGGGCGGCCGGACTGGCCACCATGCAGATGAACAGCAGGGCCAGTGGTACCGAACGCCGCAGCGGTACGCACCAGCGACAGACAGCGCTAAGGCAGCAGGTGCAGCGGGTGCAGCAGGTCAAGAACTGGCTCCAAGATCGTGCAACAGGACGGCACTGGCACACCCAGCCCCGGATTCGCCGCCATCGTTGCAGATGTGAATTTTCTTTCATATCAGAAAATTCTGAATGAACATGAGGAAAGCCTGCCTGACCAGATGGATGCCACGCCTAACGCCCTGAACGCGGCTCCCGGATGATGCCCTCGAACAGTTTCAGGGCCACGAAGTGCCATTGCGCCGACTCGACATCGTAGAGCGCGACCTGATTGACCGGCTGCCCCGGTCGCGCCGTGCCGGGGATGCGCCGGATGGCCTGCAGCGCCTGGCGGTGACGCTCGGCGTCGCTGGCGGCCAGCATGCGGGCGTGCGATTCGGCATGGGCGAACAGGCCAGCCTGCTCCCACAGGCGTTCATGGCATTCCAGCACCGGCAACTCGATGCGCAGGTGGATGGCATCGATCAGCGGCGATATCACTGCGCTGTGCGCCGAGGACAGGCGCAACAGCCCGCCATCGCGACGCACCACCAACTGACCGTCGTGGGCGCCCCAGGCCACGTGCAGGCAGTAAGGCAAGCGTTCCGGCTGGTAGATCAGCAGTTCGTCAGGGGTGAAGGCGGAGGCTGCCATGACCTCGTAACGGTCGGGCGCCAGGGCATGCCAGGCGGCGTCGATACAGGCCTCGAAGGGGGAAAGGTAGACCACCATGGCGTTGGTGCCGGGGCCGTTGCCATTGTCGCGGGTGCGCTCGCACATCACCTGGCACAAGCCATCGGCACTGGCCAGGCCGGTGGCGCGGATCAGCACGTAAAGTGGTGTAAGGGTCTGAAGCAGGTGCCGGCGGTGACTGCGACGGCGGCCAGGGTGGCCCGGGTGACCGGGGGCAATGGGTAGCTGATAATCGTCGGACAAGGCCTGCACTCCTCTGTGAAAACGGGGGGTGGTCAGCCGGAAAACCGGGATGGATGCCAGTGGGAAGTGCTATCCGGGACCTTGCGCCCCACCCTGCCCGATCCGTCCGTACCTGCTGCCAAAACGGCATGTTTTCACAGATGTAAAGCACTTGACATGGGAATTGTCTGAATGACGCAAGGTTTCGATGCAAGCCGTTCGCGGTCATCGTGATTCAGAATTCACGCTGACCAGCTGCAGGCCCTTGCAGTCGATTTTTTACTTCAGTTTTTACATTATCAAGCTGAATAGCCATGAACAGCCCGGCCTCCGCAACGTCCGTCTTCCTGCGCACTCTTCTGCCTGGAGGACGAAAAATGCAGGCGCGGCCGGGTCCGGCGGCGCCTGCAGTGCGCTCATGAGGCCAGCATGACGCTGGCTGGCCCTACATCCGTATCGGCTTGTCGGAAGGGCGCGGGTTCAGTGGCGGGTCTTCCACCGGGACCGGATCGTCGTCCGGCAGCTCGGGCGGGGGCAGGTGCGGGTCGTGCGCAGGCGGGGTTTCCTGGGGCGTGTGCAGGGCGATATTCAATGGGCCTCCTTGGACGATGTCGATGGCACGCTGCTCAGCGCAACGCGTGCTCCTGGCGAAATCAGCGCTGTGCGGTGGGATTCTGGTGAGGAATCGGATCCTGCGGCGGCGTCGGGTCCAGTGGCGGGACTTCCACCGGAGGGGTGTCCTGGGGCTTGTGCATGTGATTCTCCTTGGGAAAAACGGGGGATGGGTCGACACCGGGCGCCGGCTGTTCGGGTAACACGCCATCGTCGGCGTTGGACCAGGGATCCTCGGTGCCGTCGGGTTCTACCTGGTCAGGATTCGGCGCGGTCGAAGACAGTGCAGGATCTTCAGGCTTGACACCAGCCAGGCTACCGGGCGGCCTGAGCAAGGCCGCTTCAGGCGCGGCCGACGGGTGGGAATGAGACTGTTCCATGCGATCCTCCTTGCCGGGCTGGAATGGAATAATGGAATGACTCATCTTACGAAGCCCGCGCCCCGCTCTCAGCCAGACATCGGCCGATTCCCCTGTAGGAAGGACGGAAAACATTCGACAACGGCAATAAAAAACCGCCATCCCCGATGAGGATGGCGGCGCTGAGACGGCCTGAGGATGCTAGGGCCTGCCGATTCAATCCTCCTTGAGGGCGCGGCTGACGATTTCCTGGGCTTCGGCGAAGATCTTGTCCAGGTGGGTCTGGTCGCGGAAGCTCTCGCCGTAGATCTTGTAGATGTTCTCGGTGCCGGACGGACGGGCAGCAAACCAGCCGTTGTCGGTGACGATCTTCAGGCCGCCGAAGGCCTTGCCGTTGGCCGGCGCCGTCGTCATGACTTCGCGGATCGGTTCGCCGGCCAGTTCGGTGGAACTGACATCGGCCGGCGACAGGCGCGACAGCCGCGCCTTCTGCTCGGGCGTGGCGGCGGCTTCCTTGCGGCCGTTCAGCGGCGCGCCCAGTTGCCGGGTCAGGTCGGCGTAGATCTGGCCCGGGTCGTTGCCGGTGCGGGCCGTCATCTCGGCCGCCAGCAGGGCGGCGGTGATGCCGTCTTTGTCGGTGCTCCAGGGCTGGCCGTCGAAGCGCACGAAGGAGGCACCGGCGCTTTCCTCGCAGCCGAAGGCCAGGCTGCCGTCATACAGCCCATCCACGAACCACTTGAAACCGACCGGCATTTCCAGCAGCTTGCGCCCCAGGTGATCGGCCACGCGATTGATCATCTGGCTGGACACCAGCGTCTTGCCGACGGCAGCATCGGCACGCCATGCCGGGCGATGACGGAACAGGTAGTACACCGCCACCGAGAGATAGTCATTGGCCGGCAGCAGGCCCCTGCTCTTGGCGACGATGCCATGACGGTCATGGTCGGTATCGCAGGCCATGGCCACATCGAAGCGATCCTTCAAGGCAATCAGTTCGCTCATGGCGTAGGGCGAGGACGGGTCCATGCGGATCTGCGCGTCCCAGTCCAGCGGCACGAAGCGGAAGCTGGCATCGACATCGGTATTGACCACTTCCAGGTTGAGCTTGTAGCGATCGGCAATGGCCGACCAGTAGTGCAGACCGGCGCCGCCCAGCGGATCGACGCCGATCTTGACGTTGGCACCGGCGATGGCGGCCAGGTCGATGATATTGGGCAGGTCGCCGACGTAGTTGTCGAGGTAGTCGTAGCGGCGTGTGGTATCAGCCTTCAAGGCCTTTTCGAAACTGACGCGCTGCACGCCCTTGAGCTGCTGCTCCAGATAGGCATTGGCGCGCTTCTCGATCCAGCCGGTGACATCAGAGTCGGAGGGGCCGCCATTGGGCATGTTGTACTTGAAGCCGCCGTTGTCGGGCGGATTGTGGGACGGCGTGACCACGATGCCGTCAGCCAGCTTGTCGCGGTGCACGCGGTTGTGCGTGAGGATGGCATGCGAGACGGCCGGGGTGGGCGCGTAGGGGCTGCCCTCGGCCAGCATGGTCACCACTTCGTTGGCCGCCAGCACCTCCAGCGCGCTGTGCCAGGCCGGTTCGGACAAGGCATGGGTATCGATGCCGAGGAACAGCGGCCCCTTGAAGCCCTGCTCCTTGCGGTAATCGCAGATGGCCTGGGTGATGGCCAGCACGTGCCACTCATTGAAGCTGTGGGCATTGGCGTTGCCGCGATGACCGGAAGTACCAAAGGCGACCCGGTGCGCCGGCACGGACACATCCGGACGCAGGCTGTAATAGTTCGACAGCAGCACCGGCAGGTTGACCAGGGCGGAAGGAGCGGCACGTTTGCCGGCGAGGGGATTGACGCTACTCATGGTGTCTTTTATGGATGAATGGATAGCAGGAGAAACCCGGAAAACCGGGGAACGCGAAGCAGCGCCAGACAACAGCGCGCGCCCGCGAAACTTATTCTTTTTTCAACATCAGAAATATTGTAACGCTTTGCTGCCGCATTGCAGCATTTCCGTGCAGGTCAGCGTGACGATTTGGTGACGATGTGATCAATGGAGCGCTTGCAGCGACTTCCAGCGATTTGCGCCGCTTGCTACGGATCATCTCTGGATGATTCCCGCAAACAACGCAAAATGCGCCCGGGCATAGGCACGGACGCATTCGCTGACGGCGCTGAGGCCGGCAAGCTGAAGGCGGACGTCACATCCGCCCTGCCCGCCCACCCCGTCAGGCTCGCCGGAAGGCGCGTACGATCACCAGCAGCACGATCGCACCCAGGGTCGCGGTGATGATCGAGGCCAGGATGCCACCGCCGACGGCGATGCCCAGCAGACCTGCCAGCCAGCCGCCGATGACGGCACCGACGATACCGATCAGGATGTCGGCCAGCAGACCGAAGCCGCCCCCCTTGACCAGCACACCGGCCAGCCAGCCGGCCACAGCACCAATGATCAGCCATGCGATGAGTCCGTGTTCCATGATGTTCCCTTTCCTAGCGTTCTGTCTTTCTTGGGTTGGTCGCGGAGTGCGCCGGCCCGCAGGCCATTGGCAACGCTCCTTCCTCTTCTCTGCAGGCGCTCGCCTCAACAGATGAGGTCATCTTAGGAACATCGCTTGCCGCCAGGTATCGGACAGCGGCCCATTTCCTTGTAGGACAAGCCCGCCCATGGCCGCTCATCTTCATCGACCCGGAAGTCCCGTGGTGAGCGGCCTCCTGTTTTCCTACACGGCAAAAGGCGGCACTCCTATAGAGAGGAAGCGCGAGTTTTTTTAAGCTTGCCTCGCAATAGAGCAGTGCAGCAAAGCAGTGCAGCATCTACCGGGCACTGCCAGTGCCAGACTTTCACGCCTTACGTTGAACCACGTCGATCAAGAGCCGCCATCATGCCGACCCACGAGCCCAGCGCCCAGCAGCCTACCGCCTTCGCCAATCCCTATGCGCTGAGCGCATTCGGCACGCCGCCGCAGCGTGATGCCGACTTTGCCGACCACTATGCGCGCTATGCCCGCGAATCGGCCCAGCTGATGCAGCAGATCTCGCTGAAGGCGCCGCAACTGGCGGCTGTGCTGGAGCAACTCAACGAGGGTAGTACCCAGCACTCGCAGCATCGCATCGAACTCGACGCCATACCGCAGCAACCGAGCCCGAGCCACACCAGCCGCCCCGGCGGCAGCCTGCTCGACACCACTGCCAGCCTGCTCAGTCATGCCTTTCCCGGTGTGGCGCCGTTTTTCCACGGCTGCCGTGCCTTCCTTCATCTGAAGATGATCAAAAACAATCGACAGGCTTGAAGCGCATCCGCGCCCAATAGCCTGCACCGCGTCTGAGGGTGCCACGTCCTCCAACCCATCTACCTGGACCTATCATGAAAAAAATCACCAAAGCTGTCTTCCCCGTCGCCGGTCTGGGCAGCCGCTTCCTGCCTGCCACCAAGGCACAGCCCAAGGAAATGCTGCCCATCGTCGATAAGCCACTGATCCAGTACGCCGTCGAGGAAGCGGTCGAAGCCGGTATCACCGAGATGATCTTCATCACCGGCCGCAACAAGCGCGCCATCGAAGACCACTTCGACAAGGCCTATGAACTGGAGACCGAGCTGGAAGCCGCCGGCAAGGTCAAGCTGCTGGAAACCATCCGCAACGTCATTCCCAAGCACATCAACTGCGTCTATGTGCGCCAGGCCGAACCGCTGGGCCTGGGCCATGCCGTGCTGCTGGCCAAGCCGCTGGTGGGCGACGAGCCCTTCGCCGTGCTGCTGGCTGACGATTTCATGGATGCCGCCCCGGGCCATAAGAACGTGATGGCACAGATGACCTCCCTCTACGAGCGCGAAGGCAAGAGCCTGCTGGCCGTGCAGGATGTGCCGCGTCCGGAAACCCGCCAGTACGGCATCGTCAGCGGCAGCGCCCATGGCGAACGCACCGAACTGCTGACCGGTATCGTCGAAAAGCCGGCACCGGAAGACGCGCCCTCCACCCTGGCGGTGGTCGGCCGCTATGTCCTGACCCCGGCCATCTTCGAGCGCCTGGAAAACATCGGCACCGGCGCCGGTGGTGAAATCCAGCTCACCGATGCCATCTCGGCCCTGCTGCAACAGGAACAAATCCTGGCCTATCGCTACGAAGGTCAGCGCTTCGATTGCGGCTCCAAGCTGGGTTACCTGAAGGCCGCCGTGGCCATGGGCTTCAAGCACAAGGAAGTGGGTAGCGGCTTTGCCCAGTACCTGCAGGAATTTGCCGCCCAGCACGATCTGGCGCAGGCAGCCCAGCCCAAGGGGCCGGCCACCGTCACCCCATTGAAGCCGGCCGCGGGCAGCCCGTCAGCCCCCGCCCCGGCCAGTACCGAAAAGCAGCCAGCCGTAGCCCGTAGTGTCATGTAAGTCCCCGGTAGAGACCGTTGTTGATTGCAGTCCAGCCTCTGGCCGGACTGCTTTTTTTTTCGTCCCTACGCTTCGTATAAATTGTTTTGACCTTTGTCACAGAGTTTTAACCTGGACTTGTTAGCATCGCCGCCATGCATCTGCAGACATTCATCTCGCCAGCAACGACATGAATTGCTGCATCCCCGGCCAGGCAGCGTATGCTGTGGCCTCCGCACACCGCTTGTAAACGTTTGCAGGCTGATAATGCAGCATGAAATCGTTGCCAGGCGCCTGGAGCGATTGCGGCAAAGGCGCAAAAAATATATATTGTTTATATCAATTTATCACAGGAGCGTTCATGGCCACCCGAGTTCAAGCCGCAGCAGCATCGACCGAAAAGAAGAAACCTGTCGCCAAGGCGGCAGCCCCCAAGCCCCCAGTCAAGAAGCCCGCAGTGCGCCCGGCCGCGCGTCCCGCGCCCAAGGTAGCCGTTGTGGCCAAGCCGGCCCCGGAAGCGGTAAAGACTGAAAAGAAGGCAGAGAAGGTCGTCAAGCCGGTGAAGGTGGAGAAGGCCGCCAAGCCCAAGAAGGTCAAGCAGGTGCGTGACAGCTTCACCATGCCCGAGAACGAATACGCGGTCCTGGCCCAGGTCAAGAAGTCCTGCCTGAAGGCTGGCGTGGAGATCAAGAAGAGCGACCTGCTGCGCATCGGCGTGTCCCTGATCAAGAACCTCAAGATCGCCGAACTGAAGGACATCCTCAGTAGCCTGACCCCGTTGAAGGTCGGCCGCCCCAAGAAGTAAATCCACCCGGGCAAGCCTGCCCTGCCGGCTTGTCCAGCGGTTCCCGCAAAAACAATGCCGCCCGGTCTCGATCGGGCGGCATTGTTTTTTGGTGTCAGGCGAGCCGGCTAATTCCTGTCCCCCATGCTGCGGATCACCCGCCAGCGGCCCTGATGGACCTGATACAGCGTAAACACCGGGTCCCGCAGGTTGCCCTCTGCATCGAAGGCGATCTGGCCGGTGATGCCCCGATAGCGAATGCGGTGCAGTTCGGCCGTGACCTTGGCCGGCGCGAGCGAATCGGCCTCGCGCATGGCGGCGGCGATCACCCGCACGGCATCGTAGGCAAAGGGCGCGTAGAGATAGATGTCATCCTTGTAGCGGGCTTTCCAGGCGCTTTCGAAATGGCTCCATTGCGGCCCTTTGTAGGACGGCAGGCCAGGTTCCACCACGCTGGTCTCCTCCCCGGCCGCGCCGGCCAGGCGCAGGAAGGTCGGCCCCACCAGGCCACCGATGCCCACCAGGCGCGCGCGTATCTGCAACCGACGCAGGTCCTGCACCAGTTGCGCGGCCTGCGCATCCAGGCCGGCGAAGAAGACCACGTCGGGGTCGCTGGCGCGGATGCTGCGCAGGATGCTGTTGAAGTCCGAGGTCTTGCTGCTGACCTGATAGCGGCCCGCCACCCGCCCCTGCTGGGCGGTCACGGCGTTGACGAATTCCTGGGCATAGGTGGCGCCAAAGAGCGTGCTGTCATCAATGACGGCGATGCTGCGCGCCTTCAGGTCGTGCATGACGTACTGGGCCGTGTGGCGTGCGCCGTCGCCATCATGCGGCACGATGCGAAAGGCCGAGGCGTAGCCCTGGCGGGTATAGTCGGGCGCGGTCACGGCGGGCGCCACATGGGGAATCCCGGCAGCGGCATAGATGCGCGAGGCCGGTATGCCCACGCCGCTGTTCCAGTGCCCCACCACCGCCGCTACCCCGGTCTTGACGAAATACTGGGCCACCAGTTCGCCGGTCCGTGGATCGGCGCGGTCGTCCTGCGGCAGCAGCTTGAACAGCACCGGCTCGCCACCGATGACGGGCTTGCCATTGTTGATGTCTTCCACCGCCAGCTGCGCGGCCCGCTCCAGACTCATACCGGTACTGCCGGAGGGGCCCGACATGGGCGCCGCCAGGCCGATCAGCACGGTGCGCGGGGTGGCTGCTGCCGCGCCGGATTGCATCGCCCATCCAGCGCCCAGAAGGACGGCGGAGAGCAGAATTGTTCTACGCATTAACTTGTTCATCCTTGTTGCTTGCGTGTGTTTTGCGTATGTCTTGCTTGTGCCTTGCCTGCCGCCATTGCTAGCAGGTTTCGCGCCACCTCAGAAATTGAACTCCCAGTGGCAGGCCTGCCCGACCTCGATGCTGCCGCCAATGCCACCGATGACGATGGCGTTCTGGCCGAAGGTGAGGCCGCCGTCCACGCGGGGATTGGCGCGGTAGGCTGCCAGCGTGTCCAGCGGCTCGTCGGGCCATTGCGCGTCACGCAGGCCGGTGTGCTGGTCGATGCCGGGGATCGGGCAACGGGCGCAGGGCTTGACCAGCTTCAGTTGCACCGCCTGCTCGTCCTCGCCAAAGCGCAAGGTATCGATGAAATCTTCCTCGTAAGGCTCCAGCCCGCTGATCACCAGGTTCGGCCGGAAGCGGTCCATCGGCAGGCTTGGCGCCCCCTTGGCAGCCAGCCTGGCATTGAGGTCGTCCAGCGAGGCCTGGCCGATCACCAGCAGCGGATAGCCATCCGAGAACTGGGTCGTGGCCTGGTGCGTGCCGGTCCAGCGCTGGCTGCAGGCGCGCGTGACCGCCGGGTCGAAGCGCACCAGGCGCACCTCCTCGCCGAGGTAATGGGAGCACCAGTGACGGGCCGGCTCGCCCTGATCCAGGGCATCCAGATGGCTGTTCCAGACCTGTACCGCCACGGTGGCCCCGTCCTCGCCGGCAGCGGCCAGCCGCAAGGGCGGCATGCCGGGGGCGCGCAGCACCAGTGCATCGCCCTCGAAAGCCGGCGTGATGCAGGCCATGCGCGGATGGCTGCGCTGGGTCAGAAAACGGCCCTGGCGGTCCACCAGCATCCAGTGGCGGTCCAGTGCCAGGCCCAGGGCGCCGATATCGGCACGCGTGACCGACAGGCCACCGCAGGATTTGACGGGATAGAAACAGATGGCGCTGAGGGTGCTAATGGCGCTGATGGCGCTGGATGTCGACATGGTGATACTGGCCCCGGGGACGGCGTCTGGCAGGCGCCGACAAAGAATGCAGATGAAGTTTCGGCAAGACATTACCACAAGCTCGGCATTGGCTTGTGGCGGGAGCAACACGTCACCCCCGCTCATGCGACAATGCACGCCTATTCACGAAGCTTTTCCTCACGGGAGTGCCATGCTGGTTGCCAAATTCTTCCATCTGCTGGGACTGACCATCTGGGTCGGCGGCATGTTCTTCGCCCACATGGCGCTGCGCCCCGCGCTGGCGGTGCTGCACCCGGAGCAGCGTCTGACGCTGATGTCGGCGGTGCTGGGCGGCTTCTTCATCTGGGTATGGGTGGCCATCGCGCTGGTGCTGGGCAGCGGGCTGCACATGATGGCGGTGATGGGTGGCGCTCACTTGCCGCCGTATGTCCATGCCATGAGCGGCATCGGCGCGGTGATGATGCTGATCTTCGCGCATATCTTCTTCGCCCCCTTCCGCCGCCTGAAACTGTCGGCCGCACAGCAGGACTGGGACCGCGCCTCGCGCGCGCTGCGCCAGATCCGCATGCTGGTGGGCATCAACCTGTGCCTGGGCCTGCTGACCATCGCCATCGGTGCACTGGGGCCGCTGGCTGCCTGACGCGGCGGGGTCCGCGCAAGATCACTATCCAAAAAGGGGGAGACGCCCGTGCTGAACGAATCGCAACGCCAGCAAGCCGCCGATCTGCTGTGGGACTGCTGGGCGCACAACCGCCGCATACCGCACCTGCCGACCGAACTGCAACCGGTTGATCGCCAGGAAGCCTACGATATCCAGCGCCGCCTGGAAGCCCGCAGCTTCGCGCCGCTGGCCGGCTGGAAGATCGCCGCCACCGGTCCAGGCGGCCAGCAACTGCTCCAGGTCGACGCACCGCTGGCGGGCCGTCTGCTGGCAGAGCGCCTGCATCGCAGCGGGGCGCGCATCACCCTGGGCGACAACCTGATGAGCGTACTGGAAGTGGAAGTGGCCTTCCGCATGCGCGCGAGCCTGCCGCCGCGCGCCACGCCCTATACGCAGGAGGAAGTGCTGGATGCGGTGGGCTCCATCCACCCTGCCATCGAAATCCCCGATACCCGCTACGAACACTTCCGCCAGGTCGGCGCCGCGCAACTGATCGCCGACAACAGTTGCGCCGACCATTTCGTGCTGGGCGCACCGGCCGATGTGGACTGGCGCACCCTGGACCTGGCCGCCCTGGCCACCTCGGCCACCGTCGAAGGTGGCGGGCAGCAGAGCAGCGGCAGCGGAGCCCAGGTGCTGGGCGATCCACGCATTGCGCTCACCTGGCTGGCCAATGAACTGCGCGCGCATGGCCTGACGCTGGGCGCCGGTCACGTGGTGGCCAGCGGTTCCACCATCGTCCCCATGGCGGTGCGGGCCGGCCAGACGGTGCACGCCGAACTGGGCGTGCTGGGGACGGTGCTGGTGCATCTGGACTGAATCCGGGGATGAGCAATGCAAAAGGGATGAGCCCGGGCTCATCCCTTTTTTCATTCCGGCACGGCATCAAGCTGGCTTAATTGGCTTAACTGGCTTAGTTGGCCTTCTCGACGCCCGGCTTGACTTCCTCATAGCGGCGCGCCAGCTCCTGGCGCAGCGACTTGCGGATCACGGCGGCATCGAAGCGGCGCTTTTCTTCCTGCGAGAACGGGCGCAGCGGCGGCACCGGGATCGGCTTGCGCTGGTCGTCCACCGCCACCATCGTAAAGAAGCAGCTGTTGACGTGGCGGGTTTCCTGGGTGCGGATATTCTCGGCCACCACCTTGATGCCGATTTCCATGGAGGACTTGCCGGTGTGGTTGACGCTGGCCAGGAAGGTCACCAGCTCGCCCACGTGGATGGGCTGGCGGAACATCACCTGGTCCACCGACAGGGTCACCACGTACTGCGCGGCATAGCGGCTGCCGCAGGCATAGGCGACCTGGTCGAGCAGCTTGAGGATGGTTCCCCCGTGCACGTTGCCGGCGAAATTGGCCATGTCCGGGGTCATCAGGACCGTCATGGTGAGTTGGTGAGATGGCAGATCCATGGTGCGAGGCTCTCTCTGTAGTGGTGGCGATGGGTTGATCATGGGATGGCGCGGTGTCCCGCCACGGGCACTCCCCCGAGTGCACAGGCGACCGGCGCGGCCGGCTTTCGTGGAGGAAAGCCGACTGCGGCCGACATTATCGGCCAGCCAGCCCTGCCATGGCAAAAAAACTCGCGTCCACGGTCAGGGCCGCTCCCGTTCAGGCCCGCACCACCGGCTCGGCTGCGGCGAAATGCTCCTCGCAATTGCGCAGGAACTGGCGTACCGAGGCACTGATGGCCTCCGGCGACCAGCCGGCCACGTGCGGCGTCAATACCACATTGGGCAGGCCGATCAGCGCTGTCGGCGGTTTCGGCTCGCCTTCATAGACATCCAGGCCGGCACCGGCCACGCGGCCGGCGGCCAGTGCCGCGGCCAGGGCTTCGGTATCGACCACGCTGCCGCGACCGATATTGACCAGGTAACCGTGGGGGCCGAGCTCTTCCAGCACCCGCGCATTGATCAGGTGTCGGGTCTGGGCGCCGCCGGGGGCGGCCACGATCAGGCAGTCGGCCCAGCCTGCCAGTTGGGCGACATCGGGGAAGTAGTGGTAGTCGACATCATCGCGCTTCTTGCGGTTGCAATAGGCGATGTCGGCGTCGAAGGCCGCGGCGCGGCGGGCGATCTTCTTGCCGATATTGCCCATGCCGACGATGCCCACACGCTTGCCGGCCAGTTGCGGCTGCAGCGGAATGGTTTCGCGCCAGCCACCGTCGCGGGTGTAGCGGTCCAGTACCGGGATGTTGCGCACGATGGCCAACAGCAGCCCCATGGCGTGATCGGCCACGCAATCCTCGTTGGTACCAGCACCGGAGGCAATCGCGATGCCATGGGCCTGGGCATGCGCGGCGTCGATGTTCTCCACCCCGGCGCCCAATGCGCAGACCAGTTGCAGGTGCGACAAGGCGCGCATTTCATCGGCGGTCAGGCCGGTGGAGCCATTGGTGAGCACCACGGCGACCTTGCGGGCCGGCCCTGCAATCATCTCGTCACGGCGCTGGCGGTCCGGCGCGTAGAGGATGTCGTAGTGGGCCGCGATGGTGGCGGTGCTTTCTTCGGAAAGATGGATCAGGACGAGTAAGGGTGGTTTCATGAAGGGCCTGGCGATGCGGATGAAGGAAAATGCAGTGCCCGCCATTCTATTGCGAATTGCGCAATCAGTCCGGCAGCGGTCAAACCGCCTTCATGCGAATTCCATGCCACCAGCGCAAACAGGCCCGGCACGTCATACGGCGGCCGGGCCTGTCGGGGATGCGACGGCACAGGGCCGTCGCGAGGTCTTGCTCAGTGCGACCTGCTCAATGCCGGGCCTGTTCTTTTTCCAGCATCTCGTGCGCCGCCTGGCGCGCGCCCTGCTCGGCCGCCTTCTCGTCGGCGAACGTCTGGTCAGGCAGCACACGCTGGACCGGAAACACCGGGTTGCGGTGCATGGGGTTGATGGAATGGCCGAAGATGGCGACCTGCGCCACCCATTCGTCGCCGCCGATCACGCGTACACCCGCGTACTCGACTTCGTAGTCGCCCACTTGTTCGGTTGGCATGATGTGTCTCCTCTTGTCCGCTTGCGTCCGCTTTTGTCCGGCCCTCAGGCCGCGCCGTCCCCGGCACGCTGGTCCAGATGGGTGATGGCATAGCCCTTTTCGCCGATCTGCATGAAGGCGTCCTCCGCCTCCAGGGTGAAATGCCGCTTGCCGTCGCGTTCAAAGTCCACGTTCTGCTCGTGGATCTGCCAATCGGTATTGGTGACTTCTTCCGGTAGGGCTTTTTCGTGCGGCAGGACGAGGTAGGAAAACAGACCTTCGCCGTCCGGGCGCTTGTAGACATCGACTTTCATCGGGGGGCCTCCTGGTCGGGTTGAACGAGGGCGCTGCACGGTGGGAACCGGGTGCGCCTGCTTGGTGCGACTGGACGGCAGCACATTGGTTCGATGAATGGGCATGCCATGGCCACAAAGCGTGTTGCGCTGTCAGCCTGATCCCACAGGCCGGACCGCCCTGCAGAGGTGCTGCATCGTGATTCATTCAAGATAGCACCGCCCCTGTGACGATGCCAGGAAGAAATCGCGCCCCTGCCCGCTCAGTCGAGCTGGCGCCGCAACCAGGCCAGCGCACCCGCAAGGCTGCGGAAATCGGCCAGGGAGCGGCATTGCAGTTGCGGATGACGCTCGCGCAGCATGCGCGAAAGCGCTGCGCCCGGCCCCAGTTCCAGGGCCACGGTGACGCCACGTTCGACGCAGGCGTCCATGCAGGCCGCCCACTGGATGGGCTCGGTCAGCTGACGCAGCAGCAGGTCCTGTGCCTGTCGGGCATCGGCGACAGCCTGCGCCGTGACGCCGGCCAGCAAGGTGAATTCAGGGGCCTGCCTGACCATGGCGGCCAGACTTGCTGCCAGCGGCGCCACCGCTGCCTGCATCAACGGCGTATGCGAGGCCAGCCCGACCGGCAGGGCCGAGCTGCGTGCTCCCATTGCGGCGAGCTCGACAGCGGCTGCCTGCAGCGCCGTGTCGCTCCCCCCGGCAATGAGCGTGTCGTCGCCGGTAATGATGGCCACGTGCGCGCCATGCCGTTCCAGCGTGGTCTGTGCCGAAGCCAGCGCGATACCGCCCACCGCCATCAGACCCTGCGCCGGTTGTGCGCTGGCAGCCTGCGTCATGCACGCGGCCCGCTGTGCCGCCAGCGCGACCGTGGTCGGGGCCGCGATCACGCCGGCAATCGCCTGGGCCGATAGCTCGCCCACGCTGTAGCCGGCCACCACCGCCGGAGGCCCGGCCAATGCCGCCAGCGGTTCGCGCAAGGCTTGCCAGGCCGCCAGCTGGGCGGCGACGATCAGGGGCTGGGCATTGCGGTTGGCGTAGAGCTGGGCCGGGTCCGCCAGTACCTGTTGCAGCGGCGCCTGCAACAGGCCGGCGAGATCACATTGGGCCAGGAATAGCGCGGCCTGCGCATCCTCATTCAGCAGATCGAACATGGCCGCATGCTGCGCGCCCTGCCCCGGACAGAGAATCGCCAGCCGCATGCTCATCCGCGCTCACCGTCCAGCAGACCGACCTGATGCAACAGACAGGCCGCCGCCAGCAGATCGGCCGCACCGCCCGGTGACAGGCGCTGCGCCACGAAGGCGTGGTGGCAATCCAGCGCTTGCTGCTGCCATCCCGCCCGGGCCGACCCGCCGGCGGCCAGGAAAGCGGCGCTGCGCGCACGCACCAGCGCCGCGCCGGCCGCACCGCCACGGTGATAGACGTTGGTATCGCTGAGCTGGGCCATCAGGGCGAACAGGGCATCGATGCTGGCGCAGGTCCAGTCGCGCCCCTGCGCCAGCGTGGCCTGCAACTGCGGCAAGGCCACCTCGAAGACCGCCGGAAAGCCCAGCGCACCCTCTTCCCGCGCACCGCCCACCGCATACTGTGCGGCGACCCGCTGGCCATGGCTGGACGGCGAGTGAGGCTGCTCGCCCGCGCCGGCGATGCTATGGCGCGCCAGCGCATCGCCCCACTGGATCAGCAGGGTGGCACGGATCACTTGCGGCTGCAGCGGCATCCTCCTTGCCCGACAGCAGGCTGTGGCCGCGCACAGCATGCCCAGCGCGAAAATGGCGCCGCGATGGGTATTGATGTCGCCCGTGGCACGCAGCATGCGTTGCTCGGCGCTGATGGCCAGCGTCTGCAGGCGGTGGAAAGGCGCGGCCTCCAGGCCGGCAACGGCGATCTGGTAAAAGTAATGACGCAACGAGAACAGGCTGCGCAGGAAGGTCAGCGCATTCATGTCGGTGTGGCTGCCATTGTCCACCCGCGAAACCAGGCCGGGCTTGGGATAGAGCACCAGCTCGTGATGCAGGCTGCGCACTGCCAGCCGTGCCAGCACGCGGCAGAAGGCCAGGTTGTCGCGCTCGGTCCGGCGCTTTTGCAGATGATGGACGGCCGCATCCAGGGTGGCCGGATGTGCCATCAGGCGGCGCATGGCTGCTCCTCCTGCGGCAGAGCGGCCATCAGGCTGCCGACCCGCTCCAGCGCGACGCGGTTGGCACGCTTGACCAGCACCTGGCCCAGCTCTCCCGCGCCCAGTACCGCCACCTGCCGCCACTCCTTCCACGACGCCGCAGCGCCATCGGGAAAGACGATCTCGCCATCCAGCGGCAGGAACATCGCCTGCCAGGCCAGCAGGCGCACACCACCCTCCAGCTGGCTGCGGCTGCGCGGGCAGAACAGCAGGTCGATATCGGAACTGGCGCGCAGGTAGGGCTCGGCCGTCACCGCCTGCCAGGCTAGCGAACCGAACACGGAAAGGGCGATGCCGGCGCGCTCCATGTGTTGCTGCAATTCGGCCAGCCCCGCCGGCCAGGACGAGGGCAGACCGCCCAGGCGCGCTGCCACGATATCGCGCAACAGGAACGGGGCGCGACTGGCCGCCACTTCCTGCGGCGTCACGCGCAGCGCGATGCGGGGCTTGTTGCCCTGTGCATCCGGCGGCAGCGCGATACCGACGCAGAGCTCATCGGCACGCGCATCGACATCGGTGCGACGCACCACCACCGGCCATCGCATGCGCTGCCAGTGCGCCAGGCTGGCGCGCTGGCGTTCGTCCACGCTGTCTTGCTGCAGGCGCTGCCAGGCGGCGTCGTGCAACCAGAGCAGATGGTGCCGCCCGGGAGGTTGCGACGGACTCATCCGTTCAGCGGCACATCATTGGCCACGGCCTGGATGACGCGCTGCGCCCACTTGCGTCCGCCCCGCTCCAACCCCACGGCGGCACGGTTGTCGGCGCTGTCATCGGTCGTCAGCGCCGCGCTCAGGGCCTGGGCCAGGTCGTCGTGCCAGATCTCGGCCACGCCGCCCATGCGCAGGTAGTTTTCCGGTCCGGGGGCAAACACCGGGTTGCTCCTGGCCAGTTCGGTCAGGCGCTCTTCCGGGACCTTGGTGATGCGCGCCATGGCCGGCAGGCCCATGACGCGGATGGTGGCATCGGGCAGCGCATAGCAGGCGTCGGCAATCAGGCCACTGGTGATGAAGCCGCCCGACAGGGCCTGGTCATAGACCAGGCCGATCACGCGGTGGCCCTGGCGGCGCGCCAGTTCCACGCACTTGCCCAGATGTGCCATGTAGCTGTTGATGCCCAGCATTTCGTCGCGGTGACGCAGGCGCTGGCCCTGGGTATCGACCAGGATCACGATGGGCCGACCGGGATGCTCGCGCACCGTCTGCAGGATGACGCTGGCCTGGGCCAGTGCGATCTCGATGCCGATAGGCGTGTGAGCGGTGGTGCCGACCACGGTGACGGTGCGACCGTCGACCTGGGCGGTGCCGGAGAGGAAGTGGTCCTTCCCGCTGATCTGCTGGCCCTGCGGGAACAGGGTCTGTGCCAGCGTGCGCCAGTCGACCTGGCTCGGAGTGGGTGTTTGACTCATGGCTCTCTCTCAGGCTTTGAAGGGAATGCGCAGGCCCTGGGCCATGGCGGTAAAGGCGGCCGCTTCCAGCATCGGAACCGTCTCAGGGCGTTCCACGCCCAGCTCGGCCCAGATATCCATCGGGTCCTCGGCATGGCCGAAGGTGGCGATGCGACGACGCAGCATTTCCTGTTCAGATTCCAGCGCGGCCAATGTCAGCTCGGGCGCGCCGGACTGGGCCAGCGCAGTCAGGGCATCCATGGCGGCCTGACGGAAGGCCTCGGTATCGTCACCCACCAGTTGCTGGCAATCGCCGATCAGGTAGCGATGCTTGCCGCCGGTGGTACGCCAGACCAGGGCGCGATCGCGCGAGTCGAATTCCTCCACGCCGTTGGCGGTCTCGATCACTTCCGGCCCGGACATGGCCAGCCTTCCCTCCTCGGACATGATGACCGTGTTGGCGCAGCGGGCGACGATGCCCATGCCACCGAAGCAGCCATTGGCACCGCCCACCAGCACGATCACGGGGATGCCGGCGGCGCGGGCTTCCAGCACGGCGCGCATGACCTCGGAGACGGCGATCAGGCCGGCATTGGCTTCGTGCAGGCGCACGCCACCGGTCTCCAGCAACAGGACCACGCCGGCCACCTGCTTGCGGATGGCGCGCTTGATCAGGCCGACCAGCTTGGCGCCGTGCACCTCGCCCACCGCCCCGCCCATGAAGCCGCCTTCCTGCGCGGCAGCCATCACCGGGCGTCCACCCAGCAGGCCTTCGCCGATGGTGACGCCGTCGTCGAAGGACACCGGCGCATCCAGTTGCCCCAGGTGCGGGCTCACCACCCGCTGCGCGGGCGGTAACAGTTCATTGAAACTGCCGGCATCGAGCAATGCCAAGATGCGTTCCCGGGCCGTGGCTTCCAGATAGCTCGCGCTCATGCGCCCTCCTCGACCATGGCTTCCACCGCCTGGTCCAGGCGCAGGCTGACCACGGCAGGCGTGGCGCCCATGTCGTTGATGGAGATGCGGGCATCGGCCAGTTGCCAGCGCTGCTGGAAGTCGCCCACCACCGCCTCCCAGATGGCGCCGAAACCACGGGCAGCGGTCTTGATCTCGATCGCGCAGGCGCCCTTCAGATCGACATTCTCGATCAGCACTTCGAGGTTGCCGGAGCTGACCACGCCCACCAGTTCGGGCGCAGCCTTCAGGCGGCGGCGTCCTTGTTCAAAGCGAAAGTTCAGAGTTTCCATCGTCTTGTTCCGATTGCTTGCCAGTGACTTGTCTTTGCTTACCAGTTCCGGAAGCGCTTGGGCGGGTTGTACAGTCCGCCGGAGGCGCGCACCAGGTCTTTCATGTTCTTGGCGGCCAGCAGGTCGCGGGTGGCCAGGCGCTTGTCCACGCCCAGGTCTTCGGCGCGCCGGATGATGCCACGGTCGCGCAGGTTTTCCACCATCCGCTTGTCGCGTCCCATGCCCACGGCGGTATAGCCGGCCACGCCACGGATGGCCTGTTCGCGCTCTTCGTCGGTGCGGCATAGCAGCAGGTTGGCGATGCCCTCTTCGGTGAGGATGTGGGTGACGTCGTCACCGTAGATCATCACCGGCGGGATGGGCATCCTGGCCTGCTCGCCCAGTTGCCAGGCATCGAGTTTTTCGACGAAGGCCGGCTGCATGTGTTCGCGGAAGGTTTCCACCGTCTGCACCACCAGTTTCTGGCCACGCGGGATGGTATTGCGCCCGGCACGGGCCTGCTGGCCGGCCTTGAGCCAGGCCTCGCTGGCGTGGCGCCGGCCACGTGCATCGGCACCCATGTTGGGTGCGCCGCCGAAGCCGGCAATGCGCCCGAGGGTGGCCGTGGAGGAATTGCCCTGCAAGTCGATCTGCAGGGTGGAGCCGATGAACATGTCGCAGCCATAATGCCCGGCCGTCTGCGAAAAGGCGCGGTTGCTGCGCATGGAGCCGTCGGGGCCGACGAAGAACACATCGGGCCGGGCGCGGATGTAGTCTTCCATCCCCAGTTCGGAACCGAAGGAATGGATCGATTCCACAAACCCGGCTTCGATGGCGGGGATCAGCGCCGGGTGCGGGTTCAGCGCCCAATGCTTGCAGATCTTGCCGCGCAGGCCCAGCGATTCGGCATAGGTCGGCAGGATCAGTTCGATAGCGGCGGTATCGAAACCGATGCCGTGGTTCAGGCGCTGCACCCCGTATTCGGCATAGATGCCCTTGATGGCCATCATCGCCATCAGGACCTGGATCTCGGAAATCTGCGCCGGGTCGCGGGTGAACAGTGGTTCGATGTAATGCGGCGTAGGCGCCTGGATGGCAAAGCCGACCCAGTCGGCCGGGATATCCACGCGGGGCAGCACATCGACGATCTCGTTGACCTGGGCGATGACGATGCCGCTGGAAAAGGCCGTGGCCTCGGCGATCGCCGGCGTGTCTTCGGTATTGGGGCCGGTGTAGAGATTGCCGTGGCGGTCGGCCGCCTGCGCGGCCACCAGCGCCACGCGCGGCGTGAGGTCGGTGAAATAGCGGCCGAACAGTTCCAGGTAGGTATGGATGGCGCCGATGTTGAGCTTGCCGGCCGAGGCCAGCTTGGCCAGGCGGCCGGCCTGCGGGCCGGAGAAGGAAAAGTCCAGGCGGTCGGCGATGCCCCGTTCGAACACGTCCAGGTGTTCCGGCAAGGCCAGCACCGAGAACAGCATGTGCAAGCCGTTCACCCGTGCCGGGTCGAGTGCGGCCAGACCCTTGGCGAGGAAATCCGCCTGTTTCTGGTTGTTGCCCTCGACACAGACTCGGTCACCGTTTTCCAGCACCGCATACAGCAGGTCGGCCAGTTTTTCCGCAGGGGCGATCTTGCCCTGCAACTGGCTTCCCAATGCGGCGGTGGCGCGTGCCAGCCGCTGTTCACGGTTCTTCTGGCGCGCATTCCACACGCGTTCGCTACTACTCATTTACTTGGCTCCCATCAACAGATCAGGCAATAAGGTCGCGATGCCCGGGAACATGCACAAGAGCAGGACCGCAAGGAACATCAGCGCCAGGAAAGGAATCGTACCCTTGATCACATCGCCCAAGGCGATGTCGGGTGCGATGTTCTTGATCACGAACAGATTCAGCCCCACCGGCGGGTGGATCAGGCCCATCTCCATGACCACGGTCATGACGATGCCGAACCAGATCAGGTCGAAGCCAGCGGCCTTCAGCGGCGGCAGGATGATGGGGGCGGTCATCAGGATGATCGACACCGGCGGCAGGAAGAAGCCCAGCACGATCACCATCCCCAGGATCACCGCCAGCAACAGCCACTTGGACAGGTGCAGGTCCACCACCCACTGCGCGGCCGACTGGCTGATGTGCAGGTAGCTCATCACGTAGGAATACAACAGCGACATGCCGATGATCAACAACAGCATGCCCGATTCCTTGATGGTGGAACTGAGGAAGGGTGCAATCTCGCGCGGCTTGTAGATGCGATAGACGATGGCGATCAGCACCAGCGCCAGCAGCGCACCCAGGCCGGCGGTTTCGGAGGGCGTGGCCAGGCCGCCATAGAGCGCCACCATCACACCGATCAGCAGGATCAGGAAAGGCAGCACGCGAGGCAGCATCTCCACCTTCTGCGCCAGCGTGAAATGCTCGTCATCCAGGTAGGCCGACTTGCTGCCACCGGCCGTATAGACCGCATGGGCCAGCTTGTACTCCTTGCGCGCCCGATAGACGGCATAACCGGCAAACAGGAACACCAGCAGCACGCCCGGGCCGATACCGGCCAGGAACAGCCGTCCCAGCGACTGCTCGGCCGCCACTGCGTACAGAATCATGGTGATCGAGGGCGGCAGCAGGATGCCCAGCGTACCGCCGGCAGCAATGATGCCGGCCGCAAACCCGGGCGAATAACCACGGCGACGCATCTCCGGGATACCGGCCGAGCCGATCGCCGAGCAGGTCGCCGGCGAGGAACCGGCCATGGCCGCAAACAGCGCGCAGGCAAAGACGTTGGCGATGCCCAGGCCGCCCGGCACCTTGTTCAACCACGCATGGATGGCCGAATACAGGTCCTTGCCCGCCGGGGATTTGCCGATGGCCGCCCCCTTCAGGATGAACAGCGGAATGGACAGCAAGGTGATGGAAGCGATTTCCTCATAGACGTTCTGCGTGATGGTATCGAGCGAGGATGCCGGCATGAAGAAATACATGAAACCGGTCGCCACCACGCCCAGCGCGAAAGCGATCGGCATGCCCGAGCACATCACCAGGATGGTGACCACGCCATAGAGCACACCCAGGGTCAGCGGACTCATTGCGCACCTCCGGCCTGCGGGGCGGGAACGGTACCGGTAATGCGCACCAGCACCTGCACCAGCAGTTGCAGGGTCAGCATGCTCATGCCCAGTGCCATGAGCGAATACGGAATCCACAGCGGCGGAGCAAAGGTGGACGAGGTGGTCTGCCCCTCCACCCAGGCTTCATGGAACAGCGCCCACGACTTCCAGGTGAAGAAGGCGCAGAAGGCCAGCGACACCAGGTCGACGATGAACATGCGCACCTTGTTGGCCAGCGGCGAGAGCATGCCGGCCAGGGCCTCGATGCCGATATGCCCGCGCAGCGACTGCACATAGGCCGAGCACAGGAAGATCACCCCCACCAGCATGAACACCGAGGCCTCGTCCTGCCAGTCGGTGGGCTGGTGGAAGAAATAGCGCACCACCACCGAATAGGTGAGGATGCAGGACGTCACCAGCAGCGCAATCATGCCCAGGAACACGGCCACCCGGTGGTAGCCCTGCAGGAAGGCCGCCAGCCAGGCCACCGGGGCGCTGGCGGGGACGGCCGGGCGCGCGGCAGCCGCGCCGGGCATCTCGAAACCGTGGCTCATACGGTCTTCTCCGCCAGGGCCAGCAGCTTGGCGCAGCTGGCATTACGGCCGGCGAAGTCCTTCCAGGCGGTATTGCGGGCGATGTCCTGCCACTTCTTGACGACCTCGGCGTTCAGATCGACCACCTTGGCGCCCGCCTTCTGGTACACCTGGGCCACGGCGATATCGTCGGCCTGCGCCGCCTTGGTGGCGAACTGTTCCATTTCGGCACCCACGGTCATGATGACCGCCTGCTGGTCCTTGGGCAGCTTGTCGAAGACGGCCTTGGACATCATCAGCGGTTCGAACATGTACCAGTAGGCTTTGTCACGGCCGGTGGTGAGGGCCTTGGCGACCTCTTCCAGGCGGAACGACATGAAGGACGTCGACGAGGTCATCGCCGCATCCATGGCCCCGGTCTGCATGGCGGCATAGATTTCGTTGGAAGGCAGCGTGACCACGGCCGCACCGGCTTCCTTCAGGATCAGGTCCATCTCGCGGGAGCCGCCGCGCACCTTCATGCCCTTGGCATCGGCCGGATCGACGATGGGCTTGCCGCGCGAGGCCACGCCCCCGGCCTGCCAGATCCAGCTGACGATGACCACGCCCTTCTCGCCCAGCACCCGGGCCAGCTCCTTGCCGACTTCGGCATTCTTCCAGGAGGCCCCCTGCTGATAGGAGGTCACCAGGCCGGGCATCAGGCCGATATTGGTTTCCGGGACTTCGCCACCGGCATAGTTCAGCGGCACCAGCGACATGTCCAGCGCGCCCTTGCGCATGGCCGAGAACTGCGCGTTGGTCTTCATCAGCGACGAACCGGGATAGATCTCGAATTTCAGCGCGCCCTTGGTGCGCTCGCTGACCTGCTGGGCAAACATGCGCACCAGACGATCGCGGAAATCGCCCTCGGTGATCGTGCCACCGGGAAACTGGTGTGAAATCTTCAGGCTGGCCGATTGCGCCCAGGCGGACGGGATGGTGCTGGCAAGCGGTGCGGCGGCGAGTGCGCCAAGGAATTGGCGGCGGGTGAATGCGCTCATGCGGGTGTCTCCTCCAGGATTGATGGAACTACGTGTGTTTTTATGCTCTCATCGTGTATACAATTTCGTTTCAAACGCATACATTGTCAAGCATTAATCCTGTGGATCGCATTCCCTTTACAATGCTTGCTTTAAAGGCAACTTGATCATGGACACCCCCAAGACCCGCTCCGAAACCCTGCGCGAATCGATAGAAGAGATGATTGCCGTGGGCAAGCTGGCGCCCGGCCAGCATCTCGATGAAACCTCGCTGGCCGAGGAATTCGGGGTCTCGCGCACGCCCATCCGCGAAGCGCTCATCCAGCTGGCCTCGATGGGCATCGTCGAGATGCGTCCGCGCCGGGGCGCCATCGTGGCCGAGATCGGCCCGCAGCAATTGATCGAGATGTTCGAGGTGATGGCCGAATTCGAGGCCATGTGCGGCCGCCTGGCGGCGCGCCGGATGACGCCGGCCGAACATGCCGAGCTGCTGGCGGCACACCAAGCCTGCCAGGCTGCCCGCGACGCCAGCGATCCGGACGCCTACTTCTACCTCAACGAGGCCTTCCACGACCACATCTACGCCGGCAGCCACAACGGCTTTCTGGCCGACCAGGCGCGCGCCCTGCACCGCCGCCTGCGGCCCTATCGGCGCCTGCAGCTGCGGGTGCGGGACCGCCTGAAGATGTCCTTCGATGAACACCAGGCCGCGGTCGATGCCATCATCGCCGGCGATGCCGAGAAGACGGTGGAGGTCCTGCGCCACCACATCATGATCCAGGGACAACGCTTTGCCGATCTGGTGGCGTCGCTGCACCAGCTGAAGTCGGCGGCCTGACTGCTTTCCTGCTTTCCTGAGATGACAAACGGCGCCCGTGGGCGTAATGCCGTTCAGTTAAGCTTGTTACGAGCCCGAAAGTTTGCTCAGACTTTGGTCGCGCCACCCCTGACCGTTCGTCCTGAGTAGCGGCGTAGCCGCGTATCGAAGGCGCGCCACAAGCTGAGCAGCGCCCCTTCGACAGGCTCAGGACAGGCTTCGATACGGCCCTAGAGGGCCTACTCAGTCCGAACGGTTTCAGCCTGGCAGGCGCTTTACTTCACTTCTTCACCTTGTCCTGTGCAATATCCATGATGAGTCGGGAGGACAGGTACAGGCGCGGCACGATGGTATCGAGCAGCACGTATTCGGCATCATTGGAGTGGGCGCCAAAGCCGCTCAAACCCATGCCCTCGATCACCGCACCCTTGCTCTTCAAGGCGGCAAATGCCGCGTCGGTGCCGCCACCGGTAGCCACCTCCGCCACCTTCAGCGGCATGTCGATTTCCTGGTAGATGGTGCGGGCGTAATTGGCCAGCTGACGCGACGCCGGCGTGGCTTCCAGCGGCGGGCGACGCAGTTCGAACTTGACGCTCACCTTGGCTTCCGGAATCAACTGCTTTTTCACCCCTTCGGCCAGGGCCTGCTGCAACTGCTCGAAGTCGCTCACCTTCAGCGCCCGCGCATCGGCCTGGGCGCTGCCCTGGGCCGGGATCACGTTGCGGTTGCTACCGGCCTGGGCGACGGTCCAGTTCAGTTTCAGGCCACGTTCGGGCTGGGAAAGCTGGTTCAACTGCAGCAACTGGTGCGAAAGTTCATATAAGGCGTTGACACCCTTCTCAGGCGCTGCACCGGCGTGCGAGGACTTGCCCTTCACCTCCAGGTAGGCCGCGCCAATACCGCTGGTGGCCAGGCGCAACTGGCCGTCGGCACCGCCGCCCTCGTACGACAACACCACGTCCTGCTCCGCGCCCAGCCGGGTATGCAGGGAGCGTCCGCCGGGCGAACTGATTTCCTCGTCACCGTTGATCAGCACGGTCAGGGTGTCGTAGTCCTTGAAACCGGCCTTCTGCAGGATGGCCACCGTATGCAGGATGGTGGCGATGCCCTGCTTGTCATCGGCAATGCCCAGCCCGTAGGCCTTGTTGCCATCGACGCGGAAGGGCTGGTCCTTGAGCATGCCGCGCAGGTAGACCGTATCCATGTGGGCAATCAGCATGATCTTGCGCTTGCCGTTGCCCTTGAATTCGGCATGGACGATCTGGCCCAGCTTCTCGGGCGTATCGTCCATGCGGTAGACCTCGGGTGCGTCCAGCAACTGCACCTTGCCGCCCAGCGCCTCCAGCTTCTGCTTGATCAGGCCGGCCAGTTGCGCCAGGCCTTCCAGGTCCTTGCTGCCGGATTCGATGCTCACCAGTTCGCGCAGGGTGTCCAGCAGGCCGGCCTGTTCCTGACGGGCCATGCCATAGACCGGCTCCACGGGAGCGGCCTGTACCAGCACGGGCAGGCAGAGGGCGGCGACCAGGGCCGTGCAACGCAGTTGGGTGAAAGCTTTCATGCGGGGGTTCTCCTTGGGTGGATTGGCGGGATTGTGATCATCCCTGTTGGTGAGGCTGGTTGTGGGTGTGGCTGGTTGTGGGTGACGCCGATTCACAGACTGCGTTCGCTGGTGAAGTGGCGTTCACTGCCATCGAGTGGATCGATGAAGAAAAGGGAGCGGGCCAGCAGCTTCAGGGGGCGGTCGAGGTCATCGGCCACGCCCACCGGCACCGCGTGCGGGTAGAACAGGTCGTTGACGATGGGGATGCCCAGCGAGGCCATGTGCACCCGCAACTGATGGCGCCGGCCGGTGACCGGTTCCAGCCGGTACAGACCCAGCTCCCCGCGCTGCTCGATCAGGGAAATATGGGTTTCCGAATTGGGCGGGCCCTCGGCTTCATGCATCTTGAAGAACTGCTCCGGGATTTCCTCCACCCGGCTACGATGCACGCGCGGCAGCTCCAGGTCGGCCCGCAAGGGGGCAATGGCTTCGTAGACCTTGAACATGGCGCGTTGCTGGAACATCGACTGGTACTTGCCCCGGCTGGCCGGCTGGTGCGAAAAGACGATCACGCCTGCGGTCTCGCGGTCCAGCCGGTGGATGGGGACCAGGTCCTGCAGACCGGTAGCTTGCTTGAGCCGGACCAGCAGCGTCTCCTGCACGAAGCGCCCGGTCGGGATCACCGGCAGGAAATGCGGCTTGTCGGCCACCAGCAGGTGCTCGTCGAGGTGCAGGATCTTTTCCTCGACCGGGATACGCGGCTCGCCCTGCGGCAGTTCACGGTAGTAGAAAATGCAGTCGCCGCTGCGATAGGCTGACTCCGGACGCAGCGCTTCGCCGTGCTGGTTGCGCACCTCGCCGCGTAACAGGCGCTCGCGCCAGAGCGCGGCCGGCACGGCCGGAAAGCGTTCGGCCAGGAAGGACAGCATGTCGCGCCACGGGCCCGGCTGCAGCCACAGGTAGCTGGGCGAGAGGCCGTTGCGCATGGGCAGGGTCGGGGTAGGCCTCATGCACCCTCCGCGCCGGACGCGCTCTTCTTGCGGGCGGCGCGACGCCGCCAGGCGACGACGCTGACATTGGCCTCCAGATGGGCCAGCAACCTGGCGCGCTGGGCCTCGGTCAAGGGCAGGCTGTCGATCAGGGCGGGCCAGTGCGTCATGGCGCGGTCCACCGTCTCCACCAGCACCGCCTGCAACCTGGCTTCCGGCAGGCGCCACAGGTTGGCCAGCTGGCGCAGGATGGCGGGGGTGAGCAATTGCTTGCCCTTCTGCCCCGGCAGGAAGGCCAGTGCGTGCCCATCGCCGCCGACATAGGCGGCATAGGCCACGATGTCATAGGCCGGCGACAGGGAGGCCGCCTGCGGCGTGTGGTAGAGCAGGCTGAAGTTCTTCAGGTGGGCGTCGAAGTTGCCCAGCAGTTCGTTGACCTTGATCCGCCGCAGCAACTCGTAGACATCCTCGACCCCGCGCGTGCTGCGCTCGGCCAGCACCACACCGAGTGCGGCATAGGTCCCGACGTACTTGGCGCCCGGCGCGGTGCCGGTGATCTGGGCGAAATCCTCCATGTGCAGACGCCCGGTGGGAGTGGGCGCATCGCGGTCGAAGCGCTGTACCAGCAGGAAACGGCTGGCATCGTTGCGCAGCCCGAACGGCAGATGATCGGCGATGGCCGACAAGGGCTCCAGGCTGAAACTGCACGTATTCACGCCGGCAGCGGCGGCCAGCGTCAGGGACGAGAATTCCACCTGCGGCATGTTGGGATAGTCGGTAGCCGGCAGCTTGGCGATGAAGTGGCTGCCGTGGCTGTCTTTGGAGCGCATCACGTAGCGCCCGCCCGCCTCCTTCACCAGGGCCAGCTTGGGCTGCACGCCGGAGAGCGATTCCCCGCCCGGCACCGGCAACTGGCCGGAGCTCATTTCGTAGCTGTCATGCCCCTGCCCCAAGAGCCTGCCCATTCCCCGCTCGTCCAGTTCTTCGGCCAGGGCCGAGACGTCGCCGGGCAAGTCCCGGCCGCAATAGGCCAGCAGGCCGAATTCGTCATCCGGCGCCAGACCGGCGCGCTGGATCAGGTGCTTGCGCAACTGGCCTTCGGGCAAGAGGTTCTGGAAGAACGGCGGCAATCCCCCGCGCCCGTCCCCCCGATTCACGGCCAGGGTGGGGTCGAGCAACTGAGCCAGGGTACGTTCCTCGGTGGAGGCCAGGTAGAGCTGGGAGAGTACCGGCCGCCGCGGTCCCAGCAGGGCGTAGGCATCGTCAAAGCGGAAATAGCAGCGACCGTCATCCAGCGCGAACAGCGAGCCCACCTCAGTCTGGCCCAGGCGGATGCGCAGCGAACGCAACATGCTCATGCCTCGCCTCCCCTGCCCATGAGCGCCTGCAGGCGCTGGCCCAGTTCGGTCTGGCTGCCCGCCCCCCGGCTCTCGGCGGCCCGCTGGCTGGCCGCCTGACGGGGCAGGAGCAACAGGTCCAGGTCCAGTTCGTCGCACAGGGCCAGCAACTTGACCAGCTCGATGTTGCCGCGCCCGGTTTCCAGCGCCAGCAAGGTGTTGCGATGCATGCCGGTGCGCGCCGCCAGTTCGATGGCCGTCAGCCCCTGCTCCTTGCGGGCGGTGCGGATGCGCTGGCCGATGTCTTGCAGGTTGGTCATCTTTTGATCCAATGAAATGGGCTTTCCTCTTGAAGTCCATTATATTGGTCATTCTGTGATTGGCAAGTCTATTTAATTGGACTTTTTAGTAATTACCTAATTTATTGTTATTTTTTGATAATATGAAGTTCCCTTCAGAGCTGACCACTCCGAACGGGCTTGCAGCTTGGAAGGCGTAGCGCCGCACCTAACTCAGGTGAAGCATCCGGCAAACAGGCAAAAAAAATCGCAGTCCGGAGACTGCGATTTTAAAAGTCTGTGCAAGCACTCAGGCGGTCGTATTGACGTTGCGGCCAATATTGGGATTGGCCGGCAACTGCGGCAATGCCTGAAGCATACCGACAGCCGCAGCGGCCTGGCTATCCAGCGCCTTCTTCAGGACCAGCATGTTGACTGAGTCCGAAGTCTGCGCCGAGGCCAGGCTGGTGGCGACCGATGCGATTTGGTTGATATCCATGGATCTCTCCTTTTGGGGGAAACCGAACCAGAAAATCCCCGGCCCGGTGCTTCAATTACGGCATTGAATCGCGTTTCTTTACGTCAATCAAGAAATTTTTCGAGATGTTGTCATCCCTGCTATGCCGATGTGAAACGCATCCTCGCTGCAAAAAAAATCGCACCCCGAAGGGTGCGATCAAGTGCTGCCATTCACTGAGCGCCATCCTGCGCGCCCTGTCTGCCTAGACGATGGTATTGATGATGCGGCCGATATTGATATTGGCCGGTAGGCGCGCCACGGTCGTGGCTGCACCGATCACATCATCCACCGCCGTCTTGGCGACCTTGCCCAGATCAATGCCGACGGACTGCGCCGCCTTGTCGGCCAGCCAGGCCGTTGCTGCGCCGCTGGCGAGCGTTGCTAGCTCCATATGAAACTCCTTGTGTGAACTGCAACGGGGCCATGACGCGGCCTGCCCGTCCGTGTTTCCAGATTCCCCCCAGCACGGCGGTACAGGCTTTACGTCATGGGTGAATGTGTTAGCGGCAGCCGGGCAGCGTCCCTTGACGGTGATTACCCCTTCCTTACCCGCTTTTGCACTTGTAAACCGGGTAGCGGGGCCATTCAGTTGGGCGCAGCCGGGGCCGGGGCGGGAGTGGCCACTACGGGGGCAAGTTGTTCGTAAACCGAACTGGCGATGCGCGAGAGTTCCGGGCGGGCGAGACTGCCGGAGAGGGCGTAGCCGAACTGGCCGTCGATCCAGTAGAAGACGTTGACGCGGCCTTCCTGGGCGAAACGGAAGCCCGTCTCGTGGTTCTGCACCTGGTCGCGCGAGACATACAGGGTGAGCCGCTGACCGGCCGCATCCTGGTACATGAACTGTGCCACCGGTCCGCTTTGGCCGGGCAGCAGGCGACCGCCGATCAGGTCATAGCCCAGCGGGGCCAGCTTGGGGGCGCGCACATTGGCGCCCAGCCGGCGCGACAGCCAGGTCACCAGGGCCTGCTCCTGGTCGGCGCCAACTTCCACCGGGCGCCGCAGGTCGGCGCTGAAGACGGTATGGGCCACTGCAGCCTGGCGTGCCAGCATCACCGGGGCGGAGGCCACAAGAGTGCGCGCATTGCCGCCGGCGCTCAGGTCACGCAGGTACCAGCCGCCCAGGCCACCGGCCAGGGTCAATAGCAGCATGGCGGCGTAGCGCCACCAGAGCGCGCTATTGGCGGCATTAGCGGCATTGGCGGCTGCGCCCTGATCACGGCGGCGATATTCTTCGCCGCCTGCCAGCACCGCAGCAGCCAGGCGGGGGGGGAGTGCTTCTTCCAGCACCGGGTCGTAGTGCGCATGCAAGGCGCGATTCTGGGCGCGCCAGGCGCGCACCTGCTGCAACTCCGCGGCGTGCGCGGGGTCCTGCTCCAGCCAGGCGGCGATTTCACCGGCACGCGATGCCGGCAACTGGCCGTCGGCATAGGCATGCAGCTCTTCTTCGGAAATTGCCGGGGTCTTCATTTCACCACCTTCAGGGTCGAACCGGCGCTACCCAGACCACCCAGGCCACCCGCTCCGTCCATCGCGTGGCGCAGGCGCTCGCGGGCGCGTGACAGGCGCGACATGACGGTACCGGTCGGTATGCCCAGGGTCACCGCGACATCCTCGTAACGCATTTCTTCCAGCACCACCAGCAACAGGACTTCACGCTGTTCGGCCGGCAGCGCCTGCAGGGCCGCTTCCAGGTCCAGCGCCAGCCCCTGGTCGCTAGCCGGCGCGGGGGCCGCGATGGTCTCCGCCTGCTCCAGTTCCAATTCCACTGTATTGAGCACCGGCTTGCGGCGCTGGTCGGCGTGCAGGTTATGCATGATGGCGAACAGCCAGGGACGCATGTCGGTGCCGCGCTTCCAGCTATCGCGCTTTTGCCAGGCACGTTCCAGCGTGTCCTGCACCAGATCGTCGGCGCCCTCGCGTTCACCGGTCAGGGCCCGGGCGTAGCGGCGCAGGCGCGGCAGGCAGGCGAGCATGGCTTGCTCGTCGGCCTGTCGTTCGCGCTGTTGCCGTTCCAGCCTGGCCTTGCGTCCGAACATGGGGCGCTCCCGATGCCTGGCGGCTCAGCTCAGGGCTTGACCACGTGCCAGATGTCCTTGAAGTTGTCGCCGGTGCGCTCACCGGGCTTCTTGTCGGCTTCATACAGGTACAGCGGCTTGCCCTGATAGGCCAGCTGGGCGCTGCCGTCGTCGCGGGTCACGGTGGAATACGGCGCGGCGGGCATGCCCATGGGCGCCACCGGCGGCCACAGCTTGGCGCAAGGGCCATTGCAGACGCTCTTGCCGCTGTTGGCGGTGTCCTTGTCGAAGGTATAGACGGTCATGCCCTTGGCATCGACCAGGATGCCGTCCATGGTCTTGACGCCAGCACTCTGGGCGGAGGCGGTCAGGGATGCCGAGGCGCAGGCCAGGGCCAGCAGGGAGCTTGCGAGCAGTCTCATGTCATTTCCTTTTCTTGGTGGGCTTACAGGTTACGGGTTACGCGTTATGCCATACCCATGCCGACGTATACGAGACCGGCCCCTGCATTATTCCCGTCCCTGCAAAAAATATTTTTACCTGAGCCGCGGCGCGCCGCACCATCAGCGGCTGACGGTCTCGCGTTGCATCGGTGCCAGCAGGGCCAGCAGCCGGTTCTGGGTGTGCGAGGGGATGCCGTTGGCGTCCATGGCCAGTTGCAGGTCTTCCACCAGGGCATTGAAGTCGGCGTTGCTGAGCTTGAGACCCTGGTGCACTTCGCGCATGGGGTCACCCGTGTAGATGCAGCCGCCGCCGCTCAACTGGCAGAACTGTTCCACCAGCTTTTGCTTGACGCGCTCGATATTGGACTCCGCAAACGTATGCTTGATGCGCCGATCGGCCAGCATGTTGGCCATGAAGTCATCCACTACTTTCTGCAGCACCGGCAAGCCGCCCAGGGCGCGGTAGAGGCTGTCGTCCGGCGGCGTCTGTGCCTGGGCCGCGCCCAGTGTGCCGGCCAGAGCCAGGGCGGCGGCGGCGGCGGCGCGCGTTATCTGCTGTCTCATCATGGCTGCTCCTCGCGCTCAGAATCCGGCCTGCAGCGACAGATAGACGCCGCGCTGCCGCTTGGGGTTGTAGACGGTGATGTCGCCCAGCGCCACGTAGGCCAGGGTCATCGACAGGTTCTTGCTGGGGAACCAGGCCAGGAAGGCATCGTAGTAATCCTTCTCATGGTCGGCTGCGAGGTTGCGCGGCTTCATGCGGTATTCCACGCCCAGCGCCAGCTTGCGGTTGATCAGGTAGGCCGCCGAGAACTCGCCCATGGCCTGGTAGCGATCACGCTGGTCGCCGCCGAAGCCGAGCAGGCCCATCTGGTTGGCCTTGGTCAGGCGCAGCGTGCCGTTGAGCAGCAGGCTTTCCTGCAGCAGGAGCTTGGTGGCGGCGAGGTAATAGTCGATGCCGGCATCGCTGGCTGCGCCCAGTTGCTTGACGTTGGTAACCGCCCCCAGGCCGCCGATGCCATTGTTGTGCTTGAACATGACCCCGGCGGCAACCTGCGGCAGCCAGCGGTCCTGGTCGTAGACCGCGTCTCCGGCCAGCTTGAGCTTGATGCCGACGATGTCCTGGCTGATCTTGAGGTCGGCCAGCGGCGCCAGGCTGCCATAGAGCTCCTGCTTGTTCAGCGAGAGTTCGACACGGTCTAGGATGCCCACGGCCACGCCGTAGGACTTCAAGGTGTAATCCTGGGTCGACAGATAGGTGTAGTGCGCATTGGCACCATAGCTGTCACGGGTCCCGTAGCCGGTGATCAGGGCCCAGGGCGTGAGGCCACCGCCACCGGCACCTTCCACCTGGATCACGCCACCGGTGGCGGTGAGCTTGCCCAGGTCGGGCATCCAGCGGCGATCGTCGGGTGCTGTGGGCGCTGTGGACTCGCCGGTCGTCGTGGGTGCAGCTGCAGTGGCCGCGCCGGCGCGCATGGCCCGGGCTGCCTTCTGCTGCTGGGCCAGCGCCCAGGCATCGCGTTCGGCATCGCTCATCTGCGCCAGCACAGGTGCGCAGAGCGTTGTCAGCAGCGCCAGAGCGCCGCCCTTGATGGTGTTCTTCATCCCACTCCCCCTGCCCCACTTGTCTGATCCGTCATTGATGCTGGCGGCCCCTCGCCGCCGCTCATACCGCCATGTTTTCGGACTGGTCCAGCGCCTCCGGCGCGCGCCATTGCTGCAGCCATTCCAGGAAACGCTCGACCGGCATGGGCTTGCCCATGAAATAGCCTTGTCCCTGATCGCAGCCCATCTGCCGCAGCAGGAACCACACCTCTTCGCTCTCCACCCCTTCGGCCACCACCCGCAGGCCCAGATTGTGGCCCAGGTCGATGGTGGAGCGCACGATCTTGGCATCGTCCTGATCCTGCGCCATCTTCATGACGAAGGACTTGTCGATCTTCAGCTCCCGCACCGGCAGGCGCTTCAGGTAGGCCAGCGAGGAATAACCGGTGCCGAAATCGTCGATGCTCAAGGCAAACCCCATGGCCGCCAGCCGGTCCAGCGTGTTCTGGGCACGCGCCGGGTCGTCCATGATGGCGCTCTCGGTGATCTCCAGGCAGAGCGCGGCGGGCGTGAGTCCGTGGCGCTCGACGATGGCGGCGAAGACGCCCGGCAACTCCTGGTCCAGCAGGTCGCGTGTCGAGAGGTTGACCGAGAATTTCAGGGCAATGCCATTGCGACGCAGCTCGGCCGACAGGCTGGCGACCTTTTCCATCATCCAGACGGTCAGCATGCGAATGAAACCGGTGGTCTCGGCGAAGGGAATGAAATTGTCCGGGCCGATGAAGCCCTTTTCCGGATGCAGCCAGCGCACCAGCGCTTCGGCCCCGAACACTTCGCCGGAGGCCAGGTCCAGCTTGGGCTGCAGATAGAGCATGAATTCGTCGCGCTCCAGTGCGCGGCGCAGCTCGGAAAGGAGCGACAGGCTTTCCTGGCTGCTGCGGTCGATGGCAGGGTCGTAGACCACCACCCCGCTGCCCTTGCGCTTGGCGGTGTACATCGCCACCTCGACGCGGCTGAGCAGGACATCACTGCTGCGCCCATGAGCCGGATAGCCGGCGATGCCGATGCCGGCGCCCAGATCCACCGTCTGTTCCTGCAGGGACAAGGGTTGCTCAAGCGCCCGCAGGATATGTGCCGCCTGCGCCAACGCGCCTTCCAGGTTCACACCGGGCAGCAGGATGGCAAATTCGTCGCCGCCCAAGCGCGCCACCTTGGCCCCCGGATACAGCAGCTGGGCCGTCAGGCGCGACGCCACCTGGCGCAGCAGGTCGTCGCCGAAGCGGTGACCCAGCACATCGTTGACCTGCTGGAAGCGGTCCAGGTCCATCATCAGGATGTGGCAGGTACCGCCCACCGATTCCCCGCCGTCGATGATGGCGTCCCGTAGCAGATCGGCGAACTGCACCCGGTTGGGCAGGCCGGTCAACTGGTCCTGGTAGGCCAGTCGGCTGATTTTCAGTTCACGTTTGGCGATCTCGCCACGCATGGTTTCGAAGGCTGCGCCCAGGCGGCCGATCTCGTCCTGGCGCCGGATATACAGGCCTTCGCTGTAGTCACCCGCGCCCAGGCGCTTGGCCACGCTGGCCAGGTCGCGCAGGGGGCTGGTGATGCGCCGTGCCATCACGGCACTGGCTACCGCCGCACCCAGCACGCCCAATACCGTAATGCTCAGCAGGATCACTTGCAGCCGCTGGTAGGGTGCCACCGCTTCGCTGACCGAACGCTGCAAGACCGCCACCGCCTGCTGGCCGTTGCTGGCCTGCGCCAGCGGCAGGATGCGGGCGCGATACTGGTTGCCGTCGATCTGCAGGTCGGCCGGGCCGGCGGCGCGCACGTCGCCCACTTCGTGCAGCAGCATCTGCGCCTCCGGCTTGGCCAGGGTCGATACATCCGACACCCAGTCAGCGCGTCCGCGCTGGCGGACCAGGATGGACACCTGCAGCTGTGACAGGGCGCGCATGTCATTGACCAGATCGCGATCCACCGGGAAACCCATGACCACCCAGGCGCTAGTGACCGGCGCTTTGATCGGCACGGCCACGATCTGGAACAGGCTATCCCCCACCACCACGCTCTCGGCGGCACCGTTGGCGTTGTCCTTGTCGGCCTTGCGCACCAGCTCCAGGCTGCTGCGCTGGAGGTCGGTGTCGGGGTACTCCATGGTCGAGGCGCGAATCGTGCCGTCGGTGGCGATCAGCATGCCCATGGAAGCGCCGATGCGCGCCCCGTGGTTGGCCAGCACCGAGCCGATGGTGTCATGGTCGTCGGTGCCAATGGCCTGGCGGAAGCCGAAGTCGGACGCCAGCAGCCTTGCGCCCTGGGTCAGTTTCTGGGCGTTCTGGTCCAGCAGGCGCGTGAAGACGCGCTCACCGATCACCAGTTCGTCGCTGATGGCGCTGCGCGCGTTGCGGTCGATGGCGGTACGGATCGCCACGAAGCCGGCCAGTTGCACCACCACGATGAGGATGATGAACAGCGCAACGATCTTGCTTTCCAGACGGTAAAGACGCACCCTTGCCCCGTTTCCCTTATTTGCCATGCACGGCGCCGCCCTACAGCGGCACCGCCTTGACGTTGAGTTTGATGGCGGCCTTGCCGTCGCCCTGGACCTCCAGCACCTGTTGCACGGCGGCCTGGTTCGGGCCCATGGTGAAATACCAGGCCTTGAGCGTGTAGCGGCCATTGCCCAGGCCTTCCAGCCGGACCGTGCCGCTGCGATCGGTCACGCCGAAATACGGCGTATTGACCACCTGCACGTAGGCCACCATCTCGTCATGGATATTGCAGCCCAGGACCACGGTTCCCGCCTTGTCGAAGACTACCGGGCTGCCGGGCACGCCGGAATAAAGCTTCAGTTCGAAGGTCTTGGCCGGCGAGAACGAATAGACGTGGTGCCGGATATTGTCGTGATTGGGAAACAGGATGGACGTACCTGTCTGCACCACCGTCACCAGCGGGATGAAGGTCTTGTTCTTCTGCTCGATCTCGACCTGTCGCGGCGGCTTGGCGGGTGCGGTGGCGCCTCCCGCCGGTTCGGCATAGACCACGGCATTGGGAACCACCTGACCGGCGCTATCGAGGACCTGCACCGAGACCGCTGCCTGCGCTGCGCAGGCAGTAGCGGCGGCCCAGATACATGCCATGACCTTGACGAGCTGCCCTGCCCTGCGGCGCATGTTCTTGTTCTGCATATCGCTTGATGGAAAATGGGTAACGGCGGGGGCCACCCGGCGCGCCACCTCCATGGCGCATCCGACAAGCCTTTCCCTTCACCCTGCACTATACGGAAGCCCTTAGCGCTGCATATAGGGGAGTTTCTGAGTTGCCCGACAGCAATCCGACAACCCAACACCCCTTATGATCGCCCTGCTGGTGATCAGTCCCCTCATGAACCTACACCAAGCTTCACGATTATGCCTGCGAATCTTCCCTTGGAGCAGTCAGATAGCCGATCACTGCCGGCAGAATTTCCGGACGCACGCTCCCTGCGGACAGCCCTCCCGGACCGGTCAGGACCACGGCATTGATCAGCGCCTTCAACATGCGCTGCAGGACGAAGGTCGCCACATCCAGGTCAGGCGTGGTGATGCTGCTGCGGTGCTTTTCCAGCACGCGGCGGATGGCCTCGAAGAAGCGCTGGCGGATCTCGCTGGACACCGGCAGGTTGTAGGCCGGGAATTCCTCTTCCAGGATGCGGTTCAGTTCCGGCTCCAGCAGATGGGCCGCCACCAGGGCGCCGATCAGCTTGTCGAAGTCTTCGCGCAGGGAGCCGGCGGCATCGATATGCGCCACCACATCCTCGAACAGCCCCAGCATGCGCGAGACGTGGCGCTCGCGCAGGGCAAAGATCAGCGCGTCCTTGTTGGGAAAATACTGGTACAGCGAGCCCACGCTGATACCGGCCGATTCGGCCACGAGATTGGTGTTGGTCTTGGCATAGCCGCGCTCGACGAGCACGCGTGACATGGCATCAAGGATGGTATCGACCATCGCCCGCGAACGCGCCTGGCGTGGTTCTTTTCTGGGTTGCAGTTTCATTGGCAGCTTTGGTAAGGAATTCGCCCGCCCCCGACGCGAATTCACAACATGAGTGATTGTTCGTATATCCAAGTATAATACGGAAAATGAGTTTTTACTCGCCCCGCCCCCGGATGGTACTCGTAAATCCAGGTGAGCGCTTGGTACCGGATTGAACCAGCGCCGCCAGCATCCCATGCGTGTGGCCTGCTGCGCAGGCATCAGCGGGTCGCAAAACTCACAAAAGAACTCGTATCGCCAAATACCTCTTCGTGGAGAATTCTATGAAACGCATCACGTCGCCCGGGCTGCGGCCACGGGCGATCGCCACTCGTGTCGTGGCGACCGCCTTGCTGGGCGCGCTCGGTTTGTCAGGTTGTGCCAGCTTCGAGGGCATCGGCAGTGACAAGCAGCTCGCCCAGGCCCGCGATTTCGCGACCCAGCGCAGTCTGTCGGATCCCAATCCCGGCGCGCCCGACGGCCAGTGGCCGGGAAGCGACTGGGTGCGCCAGTTCGGCGACGCCCAGTTGAACGCCCTCATCGAAGAAGCCCTGGCCGCCAGCCCCAGCCTGCAGCAGGCGCGTGCCCGCATCGGCGCGGCCACCGCCCTGGCCGAATCGCGCGGCGCGCCGCTGCTGCCCAACGTGGATGCGCAGGCCTCGTTCACGCGCAACCAGTTCTCCAGCACCTCGATCTACCCGCCGCCGTATGGCGGCAACTGGTACAACGAAAAGAAGGCCGGTCTCAACGTCGGCTATGAGCTCGACCTGTGGAACAAGAACCAGGCCGCCCTGGAACAGGCCATCTCCAGCGAGAAAGCCGCCCAGGCCAGCGAACAGGAAGCACGCCTGGCCCTGACCGCCTCCATCGTCTCGGTCTACAGCCAGCTGGCGGCGCAGTATGCGCTGCACGATATCCTGCAGCGCACGGTCGATCAGCGTACTTCCCTGGAAAAGATCACCGCCGATCGCGTGCGTACCGGCCTGGATAGCCAGATCGAGCGCAACCAGTCGCGCAGCAGCAGCGCCGAGGCACGCGCCCAGCTGGAGCAGAGCGAAGGCCAGATCATCCTGCTGCGCCAGCAACTGGGCGCCTTGAGCGGCAAGGGGCCGGATCGCGGCCTGCAACTGGCGCCGCCCTCCCTGCAGAACCTGGCCACGCCCGGCCTGCCGGCGGATCTGCCGCTGAACCTCATGGGTCGCCGTCCTGACATCGTGGCCGCACGCTGGCAGGTGGAAGCCGCCAGCCAGGGCATCACCGTGGCCAAGGCGCGCTTCTACCCGGATATCAATCTCTCGGCCATGATCGGCTTCGACAGCCTGATCGACAGCAACCCCTTCACGGCCGCCAGCAAGAGCATCGCCTTTGGACCGGCCATCTCGCTGCCGATCTTCGAGGGCGGCGCGCTACGGGCCGGACTCAAGGGCGAATACGCCAACTACGAGCTGGCCGTGGCGACCTACAACAAGGCGCTCAACGATGCCTATGCCGACGTGGCACGCCAGATCGCGGCGATCCACTCGACCGAGCGCCAACTGCCGATTCGCGACGAGGCCCTGCAAGCAGCCGAACGCGCCTACCAGCTGGCACGCGAGCGTTATCGCCTGGGCCTGGTCTCGCAACTGACGCTGCTGTCGGCCGAGACCGCCGTGCTGGGTCAACGCCAGTCCATGGTGGCGCTGCAGGCGCAGCGCCGCGAACAGCAGGTGGCGCTGTACAAGGCGCTGGGTGGCGGCTTCGACGCCCAGCAGGCCGGGCTGGCCTACGGTCAGCCGCAACAGCAGCCGCAGCAGCGACGCTGAAGCAGGCCCGAAATAGGTCTGAGATCAGCATGACATCCCGACATTGAATCCAGCCTGGTGGCCGGTCTCTCCACTGATCCGCCGACCACCGGGACGGCGTGCCGCAACAGCGACGCGCCGATTGACCGCCTACAAAAAGATAGAACGGAGTCCTCCATGAGTGACAGCACCACCCAAAACAATGCGCCAGCCAACGGAAATGGAAATGGAAACGGCAATGGCAAGCGCAAACGCCAGTTGATCTTGCTGACCCTGCTGCTGCTGGTGATCGCGGTCGCCTGCTTCCTGTACTGGTTCCTGCATGCACGCTTCTTCGAAGAAACCGACGACGCCTATGTCGGCGGCAATGTGGTGCAGATTTCCGCCCAGGTGGGCGGCACCGTCGTGGCCGTGAAGGCCGACGATACCCAGATCGTCAAGGCCGGCCAGCCGCTGGTGGCGCTGGACGCCGCCGACACCAGGCTGGCCCTGGATCAGGCCCAGGCTGCGCTGGCCCAGGCGGTGCGCCAGACGCGCCAGCTGTTCCTGAACAACGATACCCTGGCTGCCAACGTCGCCGCCGCCGACTCCAACCTGGCCCGCGCTCGCGAAGACCTGCAACGCCGCCAGGCCGGCCTGGCCTCGGGCGCGGTCTCGCAGGAAGACGTCTCGCACGCCCGTGATGCCGTCAAGAGTGCCAGCGCCGCCCTGGATCAGGCACGCGCCGCCGCCGCCGCCAACCGTGCCCTGACCGACCACACCAGCGTCACCGAGCACCCCAACGTGCTGCAAGCCGCCACCGCCGTGCGCAATGCCTACCTGAACTACGCCCGCGTCAATATCGTGGCGCCGGTCTCGGGCTTCGTCTCCAAGCGTTCGGTGCAGGTCGGCCAGCGCATCGCCGCCGGCAACCCGCTGATGGCCATCGTGCCGCTCGAACAGATCTGGATCGACGCCAACTTCAAGGAAAGCCAGCTGCAGCACATCCGCATCGGCCAGCCGGTGGAGGTGATCGCCGACGTCTATGGCTCCATCTCGCTGCTGCCTGCGCAGAACGCCACCGGCAACTGGATCAAGGTGGTGCAGCGCGTGCCGGTGCGCATCGCGCTGGACCCGGAACAGGTGCGCGCCCATCCGCTGCGCATCGGCCTGTCCACCACGGCCACCGTCGATATCCATGGCGACGGCCGCGCGCTGGAAGCGGTGCCGACCAATTACCAGACCGACGTCTATGACGACCTGGGCAAGCAGGCCGACAGCATCGTCGAGCGCATCATCAGCGACAACGCCAGTGGTTTGCCGCAAGCCCGCAAGAGCAAGGCCGCGGCCACGCCGGCTGCCGTCCCGCATACCTGAGACCATGCCGCTGCAATCACTGGACAATGACGGAGCCCCATGGCCAACAGCCCTACTCCCCCAAAACCCTACACGCCACCGCCACCGCTGACCGGCGCCAACCTGGTGCTGGGCACCCTGTCGGTGTCGCTGGCGGTGTTCATGAACGTGCTGGACTCGTCCATCGCCAACGTCGCCATTCCGACCATCTCGGGCAACCTGGGCGTGTCGGTCGATGAAGGCACCTGGGTCATCACCTCCTTCGCGGCCGCCAACGCCATCTCGATCCCGTTGACCGGTTGGCTCACCCAGCGCCTGGGCGCGGTGCGTCTGTTCGTCACCTCGGTGCTGCTGTTCGTGGTGGCGTCCTGGCTGTGCGGGCTGGCGCCCACGCTGCCCATCCTGCTTGCCGCCCGCGTGCTGCAAGGCCTGGTGGCCGGCCCCATGGTGCCGCTGTCGCAATCGCTGCTGCTGGGGGCCTACCCCAAGTCGCGGGCCTCGTTCGCCCTGGCGCTATGGGGCATGACCGCCGTGGTGGCGCCGGTGGCCGGGCCGGCGCTGGGCGGCTGGATCACCGACAGCTATACCTGGCCCTGGATCTTCTACATCAACATCCCGGTGGGCCTGATCGCAGCCGGAATCACGCTGGCCATCTACCGTTCGCGCGAAACGCCCATCCACAAGCTGCCCATCGACAAGATCGGGCTGGCACTGCTGGTGACCTGGGTGGCCGCCTTCCAGATCATGCTGGACAAGGGCAAGGACCTGGACTGGTTCGCCTCGCCCACCATCGTCACGCTGGGCATCATTGCCCTGGTGGCCTTTGCCTACTTCGTGGTGTGGGAGCTCAACAATGACCACCCGGTGGTGGATCTGCGCCTGTTCGGCCGGCGCAATTTCGCCGGTGGCACCATCGCCATTTCGATCGGCTATGGCGTGTTCTTCGGCAACCTGGTGATCCTGCCGCAGTGGCTGCAGCAATACCTGGGCTACCGCTCCATCGACTCGGGCCTGTCGACTGCGCCAATCGGGATTTTCGCGGTGATCCTGATGCCGCTGATCGGGCGCTTCCTGCCGCTGGTGGATGCGCGCAAGGTGGCCACGGCGTCCTTCATCGGCTTTGCCATCGTGTTCTGGCTGCGCTCGCGCTACAACCTGCAGGTGGACCAGATGACGGTGATCCTGCCCACGCTGCTGCAGGGCATCCCGACGGCCATGTTCTTCGTGCCGCTGACGGTGCTGCTGCTGTCGGGCCTGCCGCCCGAACGCATTCCGGCGGCCGCCGGGCTGTCATCCTTCGTGCGGGTGTTCTGTGGTGCGGTCGGCACCTCGATCTCCACCACCGCCTGGAACAACCGCACCATCATGCACCACGCGCAGCTGACCGAGCATGCCACGCCCTATAGCCCCTGGCTGCAGGAAACGCTCAACAACATCAGCAGCACGCTGGGCCTGAATGCCGAGCAGAGCGCCGCCATGCTGGAGCGGACCATCACCTTCCAGGCCGCCATGCTGGGCATCAACGACATCTTCTTTGTGTCGGCAGTGATCTTCCTGGTGATCATCCCGCTGATCTGGATCATCAAGCCCTCCAAGGGCGGTGCCGGCGCGGCCGAAGCTTCGGCCGCGCACTAGGCGAAGGCACCTGGCCCGGGCAGCCCGGCTAGCGCAGCCGGGCCAGCCCATGCTGCAGGCGGATGATGTCGATCAGCTTGCGCAAGGCCGGATGGGCATGGCGCCGGCTGCTGTAGTACATGTGGAAGGGCTCGCTGGGTGCAGCCCATTCAGGCAGCAGCACTTCCAGCGCCCCCTCTTCGATGTCCTTCCTGATCCTGGCCTCCAGCAGATAGGCAATACCGACCCCGGCCCGGGCAGCGGCGATGGTGGCCGCCGTGTTGTTGATCGTCACCAGGCCCGGCACGCGGATGCGCTGCTGGTGCTTGCCACGGCCGAACTCCCACTTGTAGCTGGAATTGTCCCCCAGCAGCAGTTGCAGGCAGTTGTGCTGCGCCAGGTCCTCCAGCGTGTGCGGACGGCCGCAGCGCTGCAGATAGCCCGGCGAGGCGGCCGCCACCCAGCGGTGGGCGCGCGTCAAGGGCGCGGTCACCATGCCTTCCGGCACGTAGTGTCCGTAGCGGATGCCGGCGTCATAGCCTTCGCTGACGATGTCGATGGGCCGGTCATCCACCACCACGGTGAGCTTGACCTTGGGGCATTGCCGGACGAACTCGGGGATGGCCGGCTCGATCAGCAGATGCGCGGCATCGGCAAAGACATTGATGCGCAACTCCCCCAGGCTGCCCGCCGCTGCGCTTTCCAGCACACCCAGCGCAGCACCGATCTTCTCGAAACCCTCCTCCAGGCGCAGCGCCAGCTCGCTGCCGGCCGCCGTCGGCGAGACCGCCCGGCTGGAGCGGTACAGCAGACGGGTGGACAGCCGCTCCTCCAGCCGCCTCATGGCATGGCTGGTGGCAGAGGGGGTCAGGCCCAGCTGGATGGCAGCGGCCTTGAAGCTGCCGGTCCGCAAGATCGTGACAAATACCCGCAAATCCGAAAAATCCACATGATCCAGCAAGGACATGAATGAACTCCATTCACTTCATGAATTAATGATGTGCATGTTAAACCATCCTCCCGCTGCCGTGACGCAGGGTATAAATACGGTTTCACCGCCCGCAGGCGCCCCCACGGACCCGCCCGGGCCGGACAACCCATGCAAAGGATGAGCAACATGAAATCAAGAACGTTTGGCCGCACCGGTGCGGAAGTATCGGAGATCGGATTCGGCGCCTGGGCCATCGGCGGGTCCTGGGGCGACGTCTCCAGCCAGGACGCCAAGGCGGCCCTGCATGCGGCGCTGGACAGCGGCGTCACGTTCATCGATACCGCCGACGTCTATGGCGATGGCCGCTCCGAGCAACTGATCGCCCAGGTCCTCAAGGAACGTGGCGGCCAGCGCCCCTTCGTCGCCACCAAGGCCGGCCGCCGCCTCTCGCCCCATGTCGCCAGCGGCTACACGCGCGAGAACCTGGGCGCCTTCGTCGAACGCTCGCTGCGCAACCTGGAGGTGGAATGCCTGGACCTGGTGCAGCTGCACTGCCCGCCGCCGGAGGTCTATTACCAGCAGGAAGTCTTCGGCTATCTGGATGAGCTGGTCAGTGCCGGCAAGATCGCCCACTACGGCGTTTCGGTGGAGAAGGTGGAAGAAGGCCTGAAGGCCATCGAATACCCGAACGTGAAATCGATCCAGATCATCTTCAACATCTTCCGCCAGCGTCCGCTGTCGCTGTTTCTGGATGAGGCGCAGCGCCGCGACATCGCCGTCATCGCCCGGGTGCCGCTGGCCTCGGGCCTCTTGACCGGCAAGATGTCGGCGCAGACCACCTTTGCCGCCGATGACCACCGCCACTTCAATCGCCATGGCGAAGCCTTCGATGTCGGCGAGACCTTCTCCGGCGTGCCGTACGAGGTCGCCCTGGCGGCCGTCGAGAAGATTCGCGCGCTGGTGCCGGAAGGCGTATCGATGGCGCAGTTCGCGCTGCGCTGGATTCTCATGGAAAGCGGCATCAGCACCGTCATCCCCGGCGCGCGCAACGTACAGCAGGCGCAATCCAACAGCGCCGCCAGCGGACTGCCGCCGATCCAGGCCGACGTGATGCAGGCACTGTGGCAGCTTTATCTGGATGACATCGCGCCCTACGTGCATCAACGCTGGTAAGCTTTGGCCCCTGCCCGTCACCCCCTACAAGAACATAAGGACAACATGACACCCATCAAACTCGCCATCGCCGGCGTCGGCAAGATCGTCTATGACCAGCACGCCCCGGCCATCGCCGGCAACCCGGATTTCCAACTGGTCGCCACGGCCAGCCGCAACCACAGCATCGACGGCGTGACCGCCTTCAAGACCATGGCCGAGATGCTGGATTCCGGCACGCAGATCGACGCCATCTCGCTGTGCATGCCACCGCAGTATCGCTATGAAGCGGCACGCCAGGCACTACGCGCCGGCAAGCACGTGTTCCTGGAAAAGCCGCCCGGCGCCACGCTGTCGGAAGTCGAATCGCTCAAGGCGCTGGCGGCCGAACAGGGCGTAACGCTCTTCGCCAGTTGGCACTCGCGCCATGCACCGGCGGTGCAGGTAGTCAAGCGCCACCTGCAGCAGCACGCACCGCGCCGGGTCGAAGTGATCTGGCGCGAAGACGTCCGCCACTGGCACCCCGACCAGGAATGGATCTGGCAACCGGGCGGCCTGGGCGTGTTCGATCCGGGCATCAATGCGCTGTCCATCGTTACGGAGATCCTGCCGGAGATGATCTTCCTGACCAAGGCCGCGCTGGAAGTCCCGGCCAACCGCCAGACCCCGATCGGCGCCCTGCTGAGCTTCACCGACGCCTCCGGCACACAGGTGGAAGCCGACTTCGACTGGCGCCAGACCGGCGAGCAGACCTGGGACATCGTGGTCGAGACCGACAGCACGCGCCTGCACCTCAAAAAGGGCGGACACGAACTCTGGATCGACCAGGCGCCGTGCGAGCTGCCGGTGGAAGGCGAATATCCTTCGCTGTACGCCCACTTCTGCCAACTGATCCGGAACAAGTCCTCGGATGTGGACGTGGCGCCGCTGCGCCATGTGGCCGATGCCTTCATGCTGGGGAAGCATGTGGTGACGGATGCCTTTGTCTAAAATGGCCCTCTTGGCTTGACCTCATTGCAAACGCGGCACCGACGGCCCTGATTGGGCCGTTTTTTTCGTCTGCCGCCCGCCGATTACGCAATCAAAAATAGATCCCGGGAGGAACGAGCCGCAGATCGCTCCCTACAAATCGTCGTTTAGCGATGGGACTATTTGTCGGCACGGATTATTTTCTTCGTTTTTCGGAATGGAGAAAATCATGGCAAACGCCATCATTCGCAAGGGCGACTCGACTTCGCACGGCGGCACCGTGTTGGAGGGATTCGCGACACTCAATGTGCTCGGCAAGAACGCAGCCGGCGTAGGCCATATGGTCTTATGCCCAAAGTGCAAGGGCAGTTTCCCGATCGTTCAAGGCGCAGAGAACGTCAGCTACCTCGGCAAACCCGTCGCTGTGGAGGGCATGAAGACATCGTGCGGCGCCGAACTGCAAGCGAGCCAGTCAAGCGTTCGAATCGGTACCGGCAGCAGGGCAGCCACCGCTCAGAAATCGCCACACGAATCTCGCGACGAGATCACCGAACACTGGTACAGCTTGGAGGGGGAAGATGGCACTCCAATCGAAGGCTATCGCTTTGACGTGTATCAAAACGAGAAACTCATGGCACATCAGGCCAGTTTCTCAGAAGGAAGGAGCACAGTCTTTACCGGCGAAAATTCAAGCATGGTGCTATGGCTAGCCAAAGAAGGGGGGCAGCCATGAACGAAAAGACGACAGAAACAAACCAGAAACCCATCGATCCAGAGGTCCGACTTCTAGCCGCTATTGCTTATGGGGAATCATCTACCCAGAACAACTCCGATGAGATGTATGCGCTTGCCAGCATTCTAAAAAGACAACGGGATGCGCGACGCTATTCGTCAATGGCTGAATTTGTTCGTGGAGAGTCGAGTTTCAGTTATGTCGTAAGTGACGGGAACCCGAGATTTCAGAAATTCAAAGGTGCCACGGATGCACAGGTTCTGATAGATCCGGCGATGAAGGTTGCGGTCGCAGCGGCGGAGAATGCGCTAGCGAATGGTCCAGACAGATCAAACGGCGCATGGTTCTGGGACGGAGCGGATATCAAAAAGAACTATGAAACACACTTCAAGGTGAAGAATGGCATCCGATTTACTCACTCCTCACACAACATCTACTCCCTCAAGGAATCCTCGAAGTTGGTCATAAAATACAAGACAACCAAAAAAACTGTAGACGGGAAGTCCACCATTCAAAAGGAAGAAATCTACCGGTACGACCATATTTATCAATCGACCGCGGCTCACGGAGGAACCATTTTCTGGAAGCAAAATCCCGATTATCTGAAATATACAAAGGCAAAGGAACATAAGTGAGGCTGCTTCTATTCTCACTCTCTCTGCTCTCGATCTCAGATCCCGTCTCAGCTGCCGCCGTTCCGTCGGAAAACCTCATCAAGAGTTGCCTCCACGCGAAGGCGCTGCCACCTATTTCGCAGCTAGAAATCGAAACGACCGAGATTTTCTTTCAGCCCGATTATCGGCCCGGTTATTCGACCGAGTACGTCGTCTTTCGCGGCAAGGAAGTGGGTTACGCCACCTCCCGGCGCGGCGGGGCCATCCTGTATGACGGAAGACTTCACCCTATCCGGAAATCCACCACGTTGGCGCAGGCCAGGTCCAGGCAGAAACCGGAAGTCCGTCTTGAGCTGGCGGGCTGGTCTCTGATACGAGAGGGCCGGGACGAGTATCTCTGCGTAGTTGATCATTTCGATGGACTTGGACGTAGCGGAAGCTTCCAGAAGGTCAGATATGCCTACTTGCTGAATACGCGAAAGGACGGAGGGCTCTTCTTCGTCGATGGTCTGGCGGACTGAAATTCACCCTCGCCCAGCCAGACCCTCATCGACATTTGCCAGCAAGCGGGCTGTCCCTGACGAGCTCGTCTTTCCTTCTGCTCATCCTGAAACAAAAAGGGCTGACCTGCAGGTCAGCCCTCCACTTCATTCAACGCCATCACGCGCCATGCCGGAATTTACTCTGTCAGGATGCGATGATGGAAGCGCAGATGATCTTCCACAAAGCTCTGGATGAAGTAATACCCGTGGTCGTAGCCCTCGTGCCGGCGCAGCGTCAACGGCTGTGATGCATCTCGGCAGGCGGCCTCGAAGCGTTCCGGCAGCAGTTGCTCCAGCAGGAATTTGTCGGCCAGGCCCTGGTCGATCAGGATGCCCTGCGGGAAGGGAGCGTAGAGCTGGCGCATCAGTTCGCTGGCGTCATGCTGCTGCCAGCTTTCCTGATCCGGGCCGAGGTAGTTGCCAAAGGCCTTCTGGCCCCAGGGACAGTGCAACGGTGCCGCAATCGGCGCAAAAGCCGAGACCGAGCGGTAGAGCTCGCGATGACGCAAGGCCAGCGTGAGCGCGCCATGCCCGCCCATGGAATGGCCGAAGATGCCCATGCGTTGCGGATCGGCCGGGAAATTCTCCAGCACGGCCTGGCGCAGGTCGTCCACCACATAGCTCTCCATGCGGTAATGCCGATCCCACGGCGCCTGGGTGGCGTCGAGGTAGAAACCCGCCCCTACGCCGAAATCCCAGCTGTCGCTTTCACCCGCAACGCCTGCTCCGCGCGGGCTGGTGTCCGAGCTCACCAGGATCACACCCAGCTCGGCCGCCACGCGTTGCGCACCGGCCTTGATCATGAAGGTTTCTTCGGTACAGGTCAGCCCGGCCAGGTAGAACAGCACCGGCAGCTTGCCGCCGGTGCGCGCCTGCGGTGGCACGAAGACCGAGAACCGCATGTCCAGGCCGATGGCCGGCGAGGCATGGCGGTAATAGCCCTGCACGCCGCCGAAACAGCCGTGCTCGGAGAGTTTCTCCAGCATCGCGCGCTCCTCAGAACTCGACCACGGAGCGGATCGATTCACCGCTCTTCATCAGGTCGAAGCCTTCGTTGATGCGCTCCAGGGGCAGCTTGTGCGTGATCAGGTCGTCGATGTTGAGCTTGCCTTCCATGTACCAGTCCACGATCTTGGGCACGTCGGTACGACCGCGCGCGCCGCCGAAGGCCGAGCCCTTCCAGACACGGCCGGTCACCAGCTGGAACGGACGGGTGGAGATTTCCTGGCCGGCTGCTGCCACGCCGATGATGATGGACTGACCCCAGCCCTTGTGGCAGCACTCCAGCGACTGGCGCATGGTGGTGGTGTTGCCGATGCACTCGAAGCTGTAGTCGGCGCCGCCGTCGGTGAGGCCAATGATGGCATCGACCACGTTGGGGACGTCCTTGGGATTGATGAAGTCGGTCATGCCGAACTTGCGGGCCATGGCTTCACGCGCCGGGTTCAGGTCCACGCCGATGATCTTGTTGGCGCCGACCATCTTGGCCGCCTGGATCACGTTCAAGCCAATACCACCCAGGCCGAACACCACCACATTGGCACCCGCCTCCACCTTGGCGGTAAACAGCACGGCGCCCACACCGGTGGTGACGCCGCAGCCGATGTAGCAGACCTTGTCGAAGGGGGCATCGGAACGGATCTTGGCCAGGGCGATTTCCGGGACCACGATGTAGTTGGAGAAGGTCGAGGTGCCCATGTAGTGGAACAGGGGCTTGCCGTCCAGCGAGAAGCGGCTGGTGGCATCGGGCATCAGGCCGCGGCCCTGGGTGGCGCGGATGGCCTGGCACAGGTTGGTCTTCTGCGAGAGGCAGAACTTGCACTCGCGGCATTCCGGGGTGTACAGGGGGATGACGTGGTCGTCCTTCTTGAGCGACTTCACGCCCGGGCCGACGTCGACCACCACGCCCGCGCCTTCATGGCCGAGGATGGCGGGGAAGATGCCCTCCGGGTCGGCGCCGGAGAGTGTGTAGTAGTCGGTATGGCAGATGCCGGTGGCCTTGATCTCGACCAGGACTTCGCCGGCCTTGGGGCCGCCGAGTTCGACTTCCTCGATGGTCAAGGGCTTGCCTGCCTGCCATGCTACCGCTGCTCTTGTCTTCATAGGGATGGGTCCTTTATCTGGTAATGGGGAATGCGTGGAGGTAACCTGGGATGGGTGCATCCTGCTCAGCCTCAACTGCGGCGGCGATCAGGGTTGCACTCAGCTGCTGAGGTACTGGCGTACTGAGATGCTGTGATCCCGGACGCAGTATTATCGCATTGCAAACGAAAATGCAGTTGCCGCATCGCGGTACTGAATTTTTACGAGTCATCTTGATGTCAGAACAAGTGAAAATTTCCGCCTGACATGAAAAACCTGCTGTCGCGTTGCGGCATCGCCGCCACGATAATGACAAAGCCTTTGGCTTGGGGTAAGGTTGCTACAAAACAAACGATAGCAGGGGACGGCCAGCGCGCCGCAGCGTCTCAAACAGACAGGGCAAGGCAGGGACAAAGCAAGGACAAGGCTAGAGCAGGGCCGGAGCAATAACGACATCCAGGGTAGCGAGCGCAGATGGCCCTGTTCCAATCATGCGCATCTGCCGACCATCATCTGGTTGTACGCAATACGACAAGACGCATCAAGCGCAGCATCAGACGGGATGGCATACTGTCATCCTTCGTATCAGCAAGTGGGGGCATCCACGTAATTTTGGCGTAAGCAACGGTCACTATGGTGACCGCCTGCGGCGATGTGTTGTGCCAGCAGCTTGGCACAGGACGTCAACGGCAGGAAAAATGCGCCTTGCGTGAGAGAGCTGTCGAACGGTCGTCCGGCAGGCGTCGGACGAATGGATGAGCAGCACCAAGCTGCCTAACGACAGGTGATGTGATAGTTGGTCACATGGGAAAACAGAACAAATCACCGGGACGCACGGGGTATACCCTGAAGACCTTGCTGCTGTTCGTCGGCTTCGTCGGGTCGTTCATCGTGGTACAGACATGGTGGGAAATCCGCCAGGACCGGCAGTTGACCATCGATTCCGAACGCGCCAGTTCGATGGCCGCCGTGCGCAGCGTGCAAGAGCATGCCGAGCGCGTCTTCGGCGACCTCGACAAGATGCTGTGGAATACCGCCGAGCACATCCAGGGTGCCGGCCCCGACCTGCTGGACGACGACCAGGCTCTGTACCACCTGCTCTCGGAGATGCAGCAGCGCCTGCCTACGGTGATGGTGCTGCGTTATGTGGATCGCAACGGCAATACCCGCGCCAGTTCGCTGCGCGCCTTCGATACCACCAGCATTCCCGAGGATCGCAAGCTGACCTTTGTGGACGGCAATCCGGCGCGCCCTACCCTGTTCGTCGGCCAGCTCATGCGCAGCCGCTACAACCGCGAACTGGTGTTGCCGGTGGCGATGAACCTGTTCGATCGCAGCGCCCGGCCGATCGGCTTGCTGGTGGCCGAATTGCGGGCCGCCACCTTCTTCGATTTCTACAAGCGCATCACCAACTTCGAGGCCATCGTCTCGCTGCGTTCGGAGAGCGGCTCGATGATGCTGCGCTCCCCCTACGAGGAACGCTGGCTGAACGTGAGCCTGGCCGACGCCAAGAGCATGGGGCGCATCCGGGCCGGCGCCGAGGAAGGGGCCTTCGAGGAAATCTCCCACCTGACCGGCGAATCGCTGCTGTTCTCCTACAAGCGGCTGGACAAGTGGTCGCTGGTGGCGGTCTACGCGCGCCGCATGGAAGACGTGCTGGCGCCCTGGCGCAGCCGCACCGAGAACCGCATCCTGCTGACCACGGGGATACTCGGTTTCATCCTGATCGCGCTGATTTCCTTCCTGGTCTACTACCGCTACCAGCGGCGCCTGGACCACGCATTGTCGGCCAGTGAATATCGCTATCGCAAACTCTATGAGGAGGGCAGCGATCCCATCGTGCTGATTTCGTCGGAGCTGCGCTATCTGGACTGCAATGCCGCCGCACTGCGCTTTTTCGGCGTGCCGGACAAGGAGCGCATCATCGGCCGCAAGGTCGGCCTGTTCTCGCGCCAAAAGGCCAGGACAGCAGAGCAGCCGGATATCGATGAGCTGGTCGGCCGCGTGCTCTCCGGCCAGCCACAGCAGTTCGAGTGGGTGACTGTACGACGCAACAAGATCATCCACACCGACGTCACGCTGAACCGGGCCGAATTCGAGCGGGGCTATGCGATCTTCGCCATCCTGCGTGACATCAGTGCCCGCAAGCGCGCCGAACTGCTGCAGAGCGAGCAGAACCGGGTGCTGCACATGGTCATGGCCGATGAAGACCTGGATGGCATCCTCAACGAAATCGTCGGCTTTGCCGATGCCCAGATTCCCTACGGCGCCAGTTGCGTGATGCTGGTCAACGAGCAGGCTTCGCATTTCACCACCGTCTTGAGCCGGCGTTATCCACCGCGCCTGTTGCGGGCGCTGCAGGGCATGCCGATCCGGCACGGTTGCGGGGTCGGCGCAGAGGCAGCGCTGCGACGCGGGCCCTGCATCGTCACGGATATCGCGCGCGATCCGGTGAGCGAACACCTGCGGGTGCTGATCGATGTGGAGGTCTATCCCTCCTGCGGCGCCTGGCCCATCATCGGTAAAGAGGGGCAATTGCTGGGCGTGTTTGCCGCCCTGCTCAAGGAAAACCAGGCCCCCAGCAATGAATACCTGCAACTGGCCAATATCGCGGCCGACCTGGCCAGCGTGGCCATCGAAAGCCGTCGCGCCGACGAACGCATCCGCCACCTGGCGCACTACGATGAACTGACGGGCCTGCCCAACCGCTTCCTGTGCACCCAGCACGTTTCCAATGCCATCACCCACGCAGAACACCGCAATGGCATGGTAGCGGTGCTGCTGATGGACCTGGACCGCTTCAAGAACATCAACGATACCTTCGGTCACGAGGCTGGCGAGGCGGTGCTGCAGGAAATCGCCCAGCGCTTCCGCAACAGCCTGCGCGAACTGGACATCCTGGCCCGGGTGGGCGGGGACGAGTTCATCGTGCTGGTGGATGACTTCGACGATCCGCTGCAACTGGGCGAGATCGCGCAGAAGCTGCTCTCCGAGGCGCGCAAGCCCTTCATCATCGATGGCCAGGAAGCGATGCTCTCGGCCAGTATCGGCATCGCCACCTATCCCGGCGATGGCGACAATGCGCAAACCCTGATCAAGAACGCCGATATCGCCATGTACCGTGCCAAGCACCATGGCAAGGACGACTATCGCTTCTTCTCCGACGAGGTCAACACCAATACGGTGGAGCGCATCGCCCTGGAAGCCGAGCTGCGCCGTGCCATCGAGCGCGCCGAATTCGTGGTGCACTACCAGCCCAAGATCAACCTGGCCAGCGGCAGCATCGTCGGCGCCGAGGCGCTGGTGCGCTGGCAGCACCCGGTACGCGGTCTGTTGCCCCCGGGCGAATTCATCCCGCTGGCAGAGGAGACGCGCCTGATCGACCAGATCGGACTGGAGGTGCTCGACGTGGCCTGCCGCGACATCGGCCTGATGCTGGAGCGCAACCTCGAATGCGGACGCATCTCCATCAACCTCACCGGCAGCCAGTTCGGTGACGAACACCTGCTCGACGACATCAAGTCGGTGGTGGCGCGCCACGGCACACCACCGGCCTGCCTGGAATTCGAGATCACCGAAAGCATGGTGATGCACAATCGCGACCAGGCCATTGCCATCATGGATGGCATCCGCGCCGAGGGCTTCACCATCTCCATCGACGACTTCGGCACCGGCTACTCGTCACTGGCTTACCTGAAGCGCTTCCCGGTCAATACCCTGAAGATCGACAAGTCCTTCATCAACGACATCCCCGATGACGCCAACAGCAGCGCCATCGTGCAGGCCATCATCGCCATGAGCCATGCCTTGAACCTGAAGGTGGTGACTGAAGGCGTGGAGACCGAAAAGCAGTTGCAGGCTCTGCGCGAATTCGGTTCGGACGAATACCAGGGCTATTACTTCAGCAAGCCGGTTCCCTATGTGCAGTTCCTGCAGATGCTGCTGATGCAGCAGCAGGCGCTGCGGCAGGCGGCGCAGGCCCTGGTCATCGAAGGCAGCCCGCCCTGAGCGCTGCCCCTGCCCTCCCCCCCGGCTCTTGCCTCTGCCCTCACTGCGAAGATCGCGAGCTGAGCCGGTCGACCTGGTACAGCGAGGGGAACAGGCGAATCCACAACAGCACGATGACCACCGTGCCGATGCCCCCGATCAGCACTGCCGGCACCGCACCGAACCAGGCTGCGGTCAGCCCCGATTCGAACTCCCCCAGCTGGTTGGAGGTGCCGATGAAGACCGAATTGACGGCCGACACCCGGCCGCGCATGGCGTCCGGTGTCTCCAGCTGGACGAAGGACGAGCGCACCACCACGCTGATCATGTCGGCCGCGCCCAGCACCGCCAGCGCGGCCAGCGACAGCGGGAACCAGTGTGAGAGGCCAAAGACGATGGTCGCCATCCCGAACACCGCGACAGCAATGAACATGGTGCGGCCCACGCGACCGCCCAGGGGCCGGCGCGCCAGCCACAGGGCCACCACCAGCGCACCGGCCGCAGGCGCCGAACGCAACAGGCCCAGGCCGGCGGCACCGGTATGCAGGATGTCATTGGCATAGACCGGCAGCAAGGCAGTGGCGCCGCCCAGCAGCACGGCAAACATGTCCAGCGAAATGGCGCCGAAGATGGCCGGCTTGCTGCGAATGAAGGCCAGGCCGGCGAATACCGAGGACAGGCTGGCACCGGTCGGCTTGGCGGCAGCCGCAGCAGAAGCAGTAGCTGACGCGGGTCGCCGGATCAAGGACAGCAGCAGGCTGCACAGGGCGAACAGGGCGCAACTGCTGGCGTACACCACGGCCGGTCCGGCCACGTAGAGCAGGCCGCCCAGCGCCGGGCCGATGATGATGGCGAACTGGGTGGCCGACGCCGAGCCGGCCACCGCGCCCGGCAAGGCGCGGGGCGACATCAGGCTGGGCAGCAGGGCCGACATGGTCGGCTTGGAGAATGCGCGACCGGCACCGATGACGGCGACGATGGCGAAGATCATCTCACGATTGAGCCAGCCGCCGATGCTGCCCAGGGCCAGCGTGGCCGCAGCCAGGGCCTCCACCAGCGCGCTGATGCGGGCCACATTGCGCCGGTCATGGCGATCGGCCACATGGCCGACCACGAACACCAGGAACAGCGAGGGAATGAACTGCACCAGTCCGACGATACCCAGGTCGAAGGCGCTGTGCGTGAGCTGGTAGACCTGCCAGCCGACCGCCACGATCTGCATCTGCAGCGCGATGGTGGAGGCCACGCTGGCGCACCAGAACAATTTGAAGGGGGTGTGGTGACGCAAAGGCTGCTGGTCGTCGCCGGCCTGGTCGGGCTGCTCGGTGGTACTGGTGGATGACATGTCTGGATGTGGAGATTGGGCGATGTGGACCGGAACAGCAGACTGTGAGCGGCTGCACCGGCATCACGCAGACGGTCTTGGCGCCGCTGCGGCCCTGCCCTGCAAGGCAGGTCGGGCGCAGATATACTACCCGATCCCGCGCCCGCCGGCTGAAGCAGGCCCCCATCTGCGATCGACGCTGAAGTCGGAGCCGCAGTCGGCCAATTACAAGGAGAACCAATATGCAGTACCGCCAACTCGGCCGCACCGACATCAAGGTCAGCCAGATCACCCTGGGGACCATGACCTGGGGTGAACAGAACAGCGAAGCCGAGGCCCACTCGCAACTCGATCTGGCCGTTGAACGCGGCATCAACCTGATCGATGCCGCCGAGATGTATCCGGTGCCACCCAAGCCGGAAACGCAGGGCCTGACCGAGCGCTATCTCGGTACCTGGCTCAAGAAGTCCGGCCAGCGCGACCGTCTGCTCATCGCCACCAAATGCACCGGCCCGGCACGCAAGCCGCACAACCCGCGCCATATCCGCGGCGGCATCAACAACCTGAACCGCAAGGGCTTGACCGAGGCCTTGCATGGCAGCCTGGAGCGCCTGCAACTGGATCACGTGGACCTGTACCAGCTGCACTGGCCGGACCGTAGTGTGAACAGCTTCGGCCAGCTCGGCTACCAGCACGTGGACGACGAGAGCACGGTACCGGTCGAGGAGACGCTCAAGGTCCTCAGCGAATTCGTGAAGGCGGGCAAGATCCGCACCATCGGCCTGTCCAACGAAACCGCCTGGGGCGTGGCGCAATTCCTGCGCGCGGCCGAGCAGCACGGGCTGGAACGCATTGTCACGATCCAGAATCCCTACAACCTGCTCAACCGCAGCTTCGAGATCAACCTGGCCGAGTTCGCCCATCGTGAGCAGGTCGGCCTGCTGGCCTATTCACCGCTGGCCTTCGGCATGTTGAGCGGCAAGTATCTTGACGGCGCGCGCCCGGCCGGGGGCCGACTGACGCTGTTCGAGCGCTTTGTGCGCTATACCAATCCGCAAGCCGAACGCGCCACGGCCGAGTACGTCGCCCTGGCCCGCAAGCACGGCCTGGACCCGGCGCAGATGGCCCTGGCCTATGTGAACAGCCGTTCCTTCCTGACCTCCAACATCATTGGCGCCACCACGCTGGACCAGCTGCGCAGCAATATCGACAGTGCCCAGTTGGAGTTGAGCGAGGAAGTGCTGGCAGGGATCGAGGCGATCCATCGCGCGCAACCGAATCCGGCGCCCTGACGCCTGCTTGGCGCGAGCAACAAAAAACCGGCGACGCGCCGGTTTTTTTGTGTCATCACATCGCTCAAACGAGCAAGCAATTTTCAGTCGCCGCTGCTTTCAGTGGCCACGGCCGCTTGCACCTGCTCCTCGCGGGCACCGTAGCGCGCCGCCATCACCGCACACACCATCAACTGGATCTGGTGGAACAGCATCACCGGCAGCAGCACCATGCCGATGGCGCCGCTGGAGAACAGCACCTTGGCCATCGGTACGCCCGAGGCAAGGCTCTTCTTGGAGCCGCAGAAGACGATGGTGATCTCGTCTTCCTTGTTGAACCCGAGGCGGCGGCTGCCGAAGGTGGTGATGCCCATGATGATGGCCAGCAGCACGGCATTGATCACCAGCAGCGCCACCAGCATGGACACGGGCACCTGGTGCCACAACCCTTGCACCACGGCTTCGCTGAAGGCCACGTAGACCACCAGCAGGATGGAGCTCTGGTCGACGAACTTGAGCCAGGACTTGTTGCGCTCGATCCAGCGGCCGATCCAGGGACGGGCGATCTGGCCGGCTACGAAGGGCAGCAACAATTGATAAACGATTTTCAGGATCGAATCCAGCGAGGAGTGTCCGCCGCTGTCATGCGCCACCACCAGCACGCCCACCAATAGCGGCGTGAGGAAAATGCCCAGCAGGTTGGAGGCGGAGGCAGCGCAGATGGCCGCCGGCACGTTGCCGCGCGCCACCGAGGTAAAGGCGATGGAAGACTGCACGGTAGAAGGCAGCACGCACAGGAACAGCAGGCCCAGGTACAGCTCGGGCGTGATGAACTGCAGCAGCACGGGCTTCAACAGCAGGCCGATCAGCGGAAACAGGGCGAAGGTGCAGAGCAATACCGTCACATGCAGCTTCCAGTGGGTGAAGCCGGCTACCACCGCCTCGCGCGAGAGCTTGGCGCCATGCATGAAGAACAGCAGGCCGATCATGAAGGTGGTCAGGCCGTCGAAGGCCTCGGCCACCTGGCCGGTACAGGGAAGGAAGGATGCTGTGAGCACGACGGCCAGCAGCATCAGGGTCATGTTGTCGGGCAGGAAGCGGGGACGGGCCATGGCGGTATCGTTTCTGTTGTAATGGTATGACCCGCGCCGAAGCGCGGGCAAACCGCCATTTTACGTGAGAGGCGCCGTTCCTTGCAGTACCGCAGGAGGCGATGCGGCTCAGGCCTTGCGCACGAATTCGGTCTTCAGGCCCATGGAGCCAAAGCCGTCGATCTTGCAGTCGATATCGTGGTCGCCCTCGACCAGGCGGATGTTCTTGACCTTGGTCCCCATCTTGACCACGCCACCACCGCCCTTCAGTTTCAGGTCCTTGATGACGGTGACCGTATCGCCATCCTGCAGCACGTTGCCGGATGCATCGCGCCAGACGCGGGCCTGTTCGGCGGCGGGAGTCGCCTGGGCGCTCCATTCATGGCCGCATTCCGGGCAGACCAGCTGGTTGCCGTCCTCGTAGGTGAATTCGGACTGGCATTGGGGACAGGCGGGCAAGGTGCTCATGAAAACTCCGGCAATTAGCGTGAAAAGGCAGCGATTGTACTGCTTCAACCGCCAACTACACCATGATCCTGCTCATCTTCGCCATCGAAAACACGAAAAAAACGGCAGATCCGCCTGGGCAGACCTGCCGTCCTTGGTGTTGACTTCGCTACTGCGTCCCTGCTTACCAGCCCCAGAACATCAGCCACCAGGCGGTATTGACCAGGGCCAGGCCACCGATCAAGGGCAGCATCGCCAGCCATTGCCGGCCCCACCCGTCGGCGTGGCGCGCGACCACTTTCCAGCACAGCCACAGGCTCCACAAGGTCATGGCAGCCAGCAAGGCGGCGCGCACGTCATTGGCCCAGTACACCGGCCAGTGCTCGGCACGCAACAGGCTGATGGTGGTCGCCGACAGGCCGATGAAGACGCCGCAACCGGCCAGCGGGATCAGGGCCTGCACCAGGTGGTTGAAGCGGCCCCATTCCCATTTGCCCAGCAGCCGTGTGGCCAGGGCGAACAGGAATGCCACTCCGCTGCCCAGCACGAGGCCGGTAGTGAGGATGTAGCCGACCACCATGGCGCCATCCAGCCAGGTGAAGACATCGCTTTGCTGCGGGTAGTTGGTCAGCAGCCACCACGGCGCCTGGGTGCCGAAGGGCCACATGATGTCGCGGTCGATCAGCCAGGTGGCGATGTCCTGCTTAATGGCGATGAACCAGGGGCTCACGGTCCAGTGGAAGGCGCCGATGGCGATACCCAGCAGGCCGTACAGCACCAGTGCGCTTTCCCAGAGATTGTTGTGGGTCTTGCCGAACTGCACCACTTCCACGGCCGGCGGACGGAAGGTCAGGGCGATGGCGTCGCGGTGGCCGCTGCAGCGACCGCACATATGGCAATCGGATGCGCCCTTCATGTTGCGCAGCGGGACCAGCGGCGCGCAGTTGATGGGAATGATCTTGTGTTCGGGATGGTAGGAGGCGCGCCAGGCCGCTTCATCGACCTTGTAGTGAAGCGGCGCCAGCTTGGCCAGCAGGCCGAAGACGCCGTTGACCGGGCACAGGTACTTGCACCAGACGCGCTTGTCGCGACCATAGAGGTAGCCGACGATCATGGCCCCCACGGTGGAACCGCCCAGCACCAGCAGTACCGCCTTGGGATACTGGTAGACGCTGACCATCTGGCCGTAGACGGTGGTCAGGGCGAACGCCACGAAGGGCCAGCCGCCCCAGCGTATCCATTTTGGAATGGCCTTGCCGCGGCCGTGCTTGCTGGCGAATTCGGTGAGTGCACCTTCAGGGCAGAGCACGCCACACCAGACGCGCCCCATCAGCACCATGCTCACCAGCACAAAGGGCCACCAGATGCCCCAGAAGGCGAACTGGGCGATCAGGGTCAGGTTGGACCACAGGTGGGCGGTTTCGTCAGGCAGAGGGAGGAACACCGGGACCAGGATCAGCAGCGCATACACGGCCACCACGATCCATTGCAGGCCTCGGATGAATGCGCCATTGCGGCGCATCCATTCTCCGGTACGCGTGAGCAGAGTCGGCGATTGCGTACAGGTCGTCATCAGGCTTCAGACTGCTTCTTGCCTCTTGCTCTTGGGCTGAGGCTGGGGTTTTCGATAGAGGGCCGAGCATACCACAGCCCAGTAAACCACATAGACGATCACCGACAGCAGCGCCGGACGGGCGCGGTAACCGGTCAGTGTGGAGACCAGGCTGCCCAGGGTGGTGGAATCATCCAGCAGCATGGAGGTGTCCCACACCGGTGCGGTCAAGGTCATGGTCCAGTTGGCCGAGGCCAGCATGTCCGAGCTTTCCAGGATCACGTCGAACAGCTTTTCCACGCCGGTGACCAGCAGACCCGCTGCCAGCAGCAACAGGATGACTTCAGTGACCTGGAAGAAACGGCGCCAGGAGAAGATCTTGCCGCCCAGCTGCAACAGATAGAAGGTCAGGAAGGCCAGGCCGAAACCGATCACGCCGGCCAGCACAAGCGAGGCCGTGCTGGCCTCCTGCTGGCCCAGGCCGATGCCGTACAGGAACACCGCGGTCTCGCTGCCTTCGCGGGCAATGGCCAGCATCACCAGCACGAACACGCCCCACCAGTTGCCACTCTCGTAGCTGGACTGCATGGAGCTTTCCATGTCCTTCTTGAGCGTGCGACCGTGCTTGCGCATCCAGAACACCATCTGCACGATCAGCACCGCCGCGATGAGCACGATGGCGATCTGGAACCAGGTCTGGGCGTCGCCCGAGAGCAGTTCCGAGAATCCCAGCAGCGCCGCGCCCAGACCGGCAGCCAGCAGCACGCCGGCAGCCACGCCGCCCCACAGATAGGGAATGCCGCGGCGCGCGCTGACGTCACCATTCTTCAGCCAGGCATACAGAATACCGACCACCAGAAGCGCCTCGACGCTCTCGCGCCAGACGATGAACATGACCTGTCCCATGAACTACCCTTCCCTAGAAACCTGGACTCCCTGCAACACCGCCGCCTACTTGGCGACGATCACGCCCTGCGGCATGTTGAGATGGAAGTCGTCGAAAAACTTGTACTCGCCCGGACGCAAGGGCGCGATCACCACGAAGGATTGCGCGCCGGGGGCAAGCACCTTTTCCTTGCGCAGTTCCACGCTCTCGAACTCGGCGGCGGACTTGCCGATGTTGTGCACCTCGATCTTGATGCGCTGACCGGCCGGCACTTCGATGCGCGGCGGAATCAGCTTGCCGTCCTGCATCTCCAGCTTGAAGGTCGGCAGGTCCGAGGCTTGTGCCTGCACGGCCGCGCCGAACAGGGTCAATGCCAGGAGGGACGAACGGACAATGCTTGCAATCATCGAAACTCCGAAAATCCTGAAAACGATAAAACCGGCGCGCCGCCACGGCAGCAGGCCGGAGTCGATTCACGGGAGACGGGCCAGCGGCCCGCGCTCCACGAGGGCTTAGTAGCCGCCCTTCTTGCCGATGCCGGCGAAGGTGAAGTCATAGGTCAGTTCAAAGGTCTTGAACCACGGACCGACGCCGGTTTCCTTGTCGACGTGGCGACCGAAGTGCGCATGCTCATTGGCCTGCGGCGAAGAGATGGTCAGCTTCAGCTTGTACTTGCCCGGACCTTCCAGCTTCACGTTGTCGCCGTAGTGCGGGCCGTCGTTGGCGACCATGGGCATCATGTCACCCTTGATGGACTTGGTGGAACCGGCCTTGGTCAGTTCGTACTTGATGACCAGGTAAGGCATCCAGTCACCTTCGGCGAAACCGTTGGGATTCTTGGCCACGGCGCGGATGTCGGCTTCCAGGTGGATGTCGGATTCCTCGGCCTTGCGCATCATGCCGTCCGGTTCCATCTTCACCGGCTGCAGGTAGACGGCGTTGACTTCGAAGCCGTTCTGGATCTGCGGCTTGCCGATGGGGTATTCAGCTGCCGAGGCGGCTCCGGCGAAGGACATGCTCAGCACTGCGGCGACGGCAAGTTTCTTGAAACCGATCATTGCGTATTCTCCTGGTGGTCAAATGATAATGATTAGCATTAAGTATATCATCGTTTGAGCCAGTCTTGCTCGCCTACCTCTGCACTCTTCCAATGCAATGCTGACTGGAGTGGGCAGAAAGACAAACAAAAACGCCGCCCGAAATGACTCGGACGGCGTCTGGCGCAGGCAAGCGGCCCCTTGCTCAGGGCCCGCAGACAGGATCGGGACTCAGAACTCTTCCAGCTCGGGCTCCATCTTCCGGCTGGCAACCGGGGACGGCGTCGCCGGCAGGCGTGCTGCCTTGGGCGTGACATCCACCGAACGCACTGGCGCAGTCGCGGCTCCCAGACCGGCGGCAGCCCGCTGTTCCAGCTTGAACACGGCCACCACGCTTTCCAGTTTCTCGGCCTGCCCTTGCAGGGCTTGCGCTGCAGCGGCAGCCTCCTCCACCAAGGCGGCATTCTGCTGGGTGCCCTGATCCATCTGCGAGATCGCCTGGTTGACCTGGGAAATACCGGTGCTCTGCTCTTCGCTGGCATCGGCGATATCACCGACGATCTGGGTCACGCGCTGCACGCTGTCAACGATCTCGCTCATGGTGGTACCGGCCTGCTCCACCAGCTTGCTGCCGCTGCCGACCTTGTCCACGGAGTCGTCGATCAATTCCTTGATCTCCTTGGCCGCGGCCGCCGAGCGCTGGGCCAGCGAACGCACTTCCGATGCGACCACGGCAAAGCCGCGTCCCTGCTCGCCGGCACGAGCAGCTTCCACCGCTGCGTTGAGCGCCAGGATGTTGGTCTGGAAGGCAATGCCATCGATCACGGCGATGATGTCGACGATCTTGCGCGAGGAATCATTGATGGAATTCATCGTGTCGACCACCTGGCGCACCACGTCGCCACCCTGGGAAGCGATATGCGACGCCGATTGCGCCAGCTCATTGGCCTGGCGCGCGTTCTGGGTGTTCTGCAGCACCACCGAGGTCAATTGTTCCAGGCTGGAGGCACTTTCTTCCAGTGCAGCGGCCTGCTGCTCGGTGCGCGCCGAGAGGTCGGCGTTGCCGGCGGCGATCTGGCGTGCCGCCACGGTGACCGAGTCGGTCGAACTGCGGGTGGTCGCCACCACGTCGACGATGCGCGCCAGCAGCTTGTTGAAGGCGGCGGCGGTACGGCCGATTTCATCCATGCGTTCCACCGGCACCGGACGCGACAGGTCCAGGGTCTGGCTGACGTGCTCAAAGGTCTGCTGGATCTTGCCGAGGCTACGGATCACGCTACGCAGCATCTGGATGCCCAGCAAGCCCGTGAGCAGGACCGCCACCACGATCACCGCGATCATGCTGCGCAGGGCGAAGGCATAGGCCTCGTCGCTCTCCTGCTTGACGGTATCAATCATCTTGCGACCGATCAGGATGTGGTCGTCGAAGCCCTTCTTGGCGGCCGCCGCCGAGATCGCCAGCGGCGTGCCGGCTTGCAGCGTGGCACGTACGCCGTCCATGTCATTGGCATAGGCGGCAGCGAAGAACGGCACCAGCGCCTTGCGATAGGCCTCGATATTGGCCTTGTCGGCCTGGATCAGAGCGCGATCCTTGTCATCGAAGATCAGGTCGCGCTCGTAGTGGGCGAACTCTTCATCCAGTGCCTTGTTGGCGGCGTCCACCGCTTTTTGCAAGGCGCTCTTGTCGGGCAGGTTGGCAAACACCGAGAGGCGATAGCCGGCCAGGCGCGAATCGGCCAGGTAGCCCTTGAGCAGGTTCAGGCTATCCATGCCCGGGATGATGTGGTTCTGGATCAGCTCCAGCCGCTGCTGGGCGCGTTGCAATTGCCACAGGCCGCCGGCACCGACGAACAGCAGCGCCAGCAGGGCCGTCGAGAGAGTGATGATGAGGCGCTTGGTAATGGTCATGATTGAAAATCCATCGATGAGAATAAAAGGTGCCGAAGCACGGTGGTACGTCAACTACGCAAACAGAAGTGGCAGCGTAGATGGATGAAGCCCGGTGGATCAGGCCGCCAGCGACGCTTCCGGTGCCGTAGCGTCGAGCAGGTCGTGATGCTGCCGGCAGAAATCCAGGCCGGCGCGATAGCCCACATCGAACAGCAACTGCATGTTCGAACTCGACCAGTCCAGAACCTGCGGCCAGTGTTGCTGCGGCACCCCACCCATCAGGTCGACCTTGAGCACCTGACGACGCTGGGCGCCGGTCTGCGGATCACGGTTGTGCTCCAGCTCGAACAGGCGCTGCTCGGTCTTGGAAATCTTGACCAGCGGCGTGATGATGGAACGCACCCAGGCATCGTAGAGATTGCGCGGCTTGCGGATGAGTCGGTCCTCGCCCAGGATATCCAGCACCACCAGAGTATCGACCTCGCCGGCTGGCGCCACGCCAGTCTCCGGGTCGGTAATGAAGGGGGTGAAATTGAGCGTATCCAGTGCCGCGCCCTCGATGTAGTTTTCGCCGTCGATTTCGGTAGGCGCATAGAGGAAGGGAAAGGACAGCGATGCCCGCACGTGTGCCGGCGTGATCTGGTCCTTGTTCCAGATCTGCATATGGTGGCGGTCGATGTTGTAGGCGTTGATGAAGAATTCCGGGCGCATGCCCGGCACAGCGCCGAAATCGATGGACTGCTCCAGGAAGGGCAGATGGGCACACAGACCCAGGCTGCCCGAATGCAGGTCGGAGGGCGACATGGCCGACATCATCAGATGCATCCAGTCGTTCCACTTGGCCGACGCATCGGCGAAGTGACGGGTCAGGAGCTCCGCAAACGGACTGCCGGCCAGTCCCGGTATCTGCGGCAGTTGGCCCAGCATCGATTCACGATAGGTTTCGGCTTGCACTCCTGGCTTCTTGAACACCTTGTAGTTGACCGGGAACAGCTTGTAGATGCTGTCGGCCACCCCGACCTCGGCCCATTGCAGCAGTGCTTCACGCGGCGAGACATCGCGCGGCGCCGTCGCCAGCAGCCCCATCAGCACCCCCGCGCCCGAGGCGGAGATCACGTCGAACTCCACCCCCTGGTCGAGAAACGCCGCCAGCGCGCCGGCAATCAATGTCGAGTTGGGCGCCCCGCCCCCGATGACCAGCGCCTTCCTGCTTCGTCCTGGCGAATCTTTCATCGCACCCCCTGTTATGTTGGCATCCAGCCGTTTTTGTGCGATGCACCGGAAGCATCGCGATACCGCATTTCCTTACCGCGGCAACGTAACTTTTACGCACGGTGGAAATATAGCCGAGGGGCAACGTCAAAATGCTGCAGTGCGAGATTTTATTACCTCATATCTGGCATTCAGAAATTTAATGAGCCAGACAGGGAGGGGGCAGCGGGGACATAGGGCAAGCGCCGGGCGTAAAAAGTACCGATCTGTCATTTTGGCGTAAGCAAAATAGGCTAGATCGGAGGACGCTGGCACTGGACGCCAATGATCGGACCACCGCGCAAGGGCCCACCAGCGGCGCGGGCCGGCGGACGGTGAGCAAACAGCAATGGATTTATGTAACTCCGTATGTCAAACTTGGCGGGCAAAAAAGTGCCATATCTAAAAAAACACAGGTCCAGCTCCTTTCATACGCATGTCCCGCCCCAGCATATTGATGGTCGATCCCAGTCCGGAGTCGGTGGAACTGGCGCGTTTCAGCCTCTGGCGCAGCAAGCTGGATTGCGCCTTCGGCTGGTTCGAGGATGCCGAGCACACCATGGAGTCGCTGTTGAGCCCGCAGGCGCAAAGCCAGCCGGAAGCCCTTCCCATCATGATCTTCATCGAGCCACGCCTGCCCCGCATGGAAGGGCTGGAATTGCTGCATCTGCTGCGCTCCCATCCGCTTACACAAGCGCTGCCGGTGGTCATGTTCGCCACTTCCTACGATGAGACCGACGCCGCCCGCTCGCGCACGGCAGGCGCCAGCGACTACATCGTCAAGCCGGTGGATGCCCGTGAATTCATGCAGGTCGTCAGTGACACCGTCGCACGCTGGCTCCCGACTGACAGCCAGAAAGCGGACTAGGGAAGAAGGCGAGAAGAATCGGGGGAGAAAGCAGAAGGAAGGCAAAAAGGCGGGACCAGAAAGACAAAAGGGTCCATCTTGCGATGGACCCTTCATATCTGGTGCGGCTGGCAGGAATCGAACCCACGACCCCTTGGTTCGTAGCCAAGTACTCTATCCAGCTGAGCTACAGCCGCGAAAAACAAAATTATAGCAGCAAGTTTTTGCCTTTGGGAAGCCCCCGCCGCGAAATTTCCTGGATTTGCAGAATAATTACCAATAAATTCCCTGCCCCTTCACTTCCGACTAAGCTGATCCGCACCCTTGCACAGCATGCTGGAGATGACCGCATCTCGCCCGGCGGCTATGATGGCGACTCGATCCACCCCACCCTGCCCCATGCCCGACCACGCCGCTACCGACCTGACGCACGAACAGCGCATCCGCGAGCAAGAGCGCGCCCGCATCGCGCGCGACCTGCACGATGAGCTGGGTGCCCAGTTGGTCGGTATCGGCATGGCGCTGGGCCAGTTGCGGGAGCAGCTGAGCGCAGGCGGCGACACCGGATCCGCCCTCGGCCATGCCGACTACGCCCGGGAACTGCTGGCGCAGGCGCACCAGAGCATGGACCAGATCATCGATGACCTGCGCCCCCCCATCGTTGAATTCGGCCTGGTTGACGCCCTCGCCTGGCAGTGCCGCCAGGTGACCCGGCAAAGCGGGCTGCCGTGCCGCCTCGACAGTCCTTCCGCGCTGCCGCTGGAGGATGAGTTCGTGGTGCTGAGCCTGCTGCGCATCGCCCGGGAGGCGCTCAACAATGCCGTGCGCCATGCACAGGCCAGCCAGATCGACGTAAAGCTCACCCTGGCGAACGGCACCCTGCTGCTGGCCATTACCGACAACGGCATCGGCTTCGTCCCGCAGGCCGTGCGCCAGCACGGACAGGGCCTGCGCAACATGCGACAGCGCGCACAGGCGCTGGGTGCCAGCCTGGCGCTGGAACGCGGTGGCAGCAAAGGGAGCGAGGGCGGCAGCAGCATCGTCCTCCGGATGCCTGTCCCTCTCTGAGCGAACGCTATAGAATACGGCCTCGCGCAGCCTACCCGGCCGGCGCCATCCGCAGCACCTCCAGAGGAACCAAGCGCCCGCCCATGAGCAAGAAAGTCACCGCCGCCATCAAGGTCCTGATCGCTGATGACCACGCCATCGTGCGCGAGGGTCTGCGCCAGATCTGCGCCGGCACCAAGGATATCCTCGTGACCGGGCATGCCGCCAACGGCCTGGAAGCCATCAAGCTGGCGCGCGAAGGCGATGGCAACGTCATGTTGCTGGACATCGTGCTCCCCGACCGCAACGGCATCGACATCCTCAAGCAGATCCGCAAGGAGCAACCCAATTTGCCGGTGCTGATCCTCTCCGTGCACCGCGAAGATCAATACGCCATCCGCGCCCTCAAGGCCGGTGCCGCTGGCTTCCTCAACAAGCAGGCGGCGCCCGCCGAACTGCTGGCCGCCATCCGCCAGGCCGCTTCCGGCCGCAAGTACGTCAGTCCCTCACTGGCGCAGGAACTGGCCACCCAGATCGGCTTCGATCACGACACCCCCCTGCACGAAACCCTGTCCGACCGCGAATACCAGACCATGGTCATGATCGCCTCCGGCAAGACCGTCAGCGACATCGCCGCCGAGCTGCTACTCTCGGTCAAGACCATCAGCATGTACCGCTCGCGGGTACTGGCCAAGATGAAGATGCGTCACAACGCCGAACTGACCCACTACGCGCTCAAGAACAATCTGGTGGAATAAAAGAGACAGAAACAGACAGCCGCAGCTGCTTTGGCTGATGCGGCCCTTTTCTCCCCCTATTAAATGCATGCCGCGAAAAGGCGCTGACGTACAATTAGTTGTCATTTTGTCCCTCCCATTCAGGAGGCTGACAACGGACTGTCGGCAGCAGGGGGACCTGTCGGCGTCTGCCAGGTGATCGCCGGTCGGCAACAGTGCTCAAGCAATACGCCTGTGCGCCGATACCGTAAGGAACTCCCTGTCGCAAACCGACATACACACCAACAATAGAGTCAGCCGGCATGTCCAAGAAACCGACCACGCTCACGCCTGTCGAGATCGCCCGAGAAGCTTTCCAGCGACTGGGGGCCAGGCGCATCGCGCCCACTCCCGACGCGTACCGCATCGCCTATGAAGAAATCCAGGGGGATGCCCCTGGCGTGACAGCCGAAGCCGTATTGGGAAATTTCGCCACCAAGCTGTCGCGCCAACCGGGAGAAAATGGTCTCCTGGGAACGCGGCTGGTACGCGCCCGCGACAACGGCGACTGGGCAGAATTCGAGCGCCAGCTGCTGGAATTCTCCGACGCCAACTGGCAGAGCCGCCCTATCGCTCCGGCCGCACCCGTGGTGCCGCACGGCGAGCTGGTCCCCATCGATCTGGAGCGCCAGTTCATCCGCGACAGCAAGAAGGAAAAGATGCTGCGCGAAATGCTGGCTCGGGTGCTGGTATTCAACCTGCCCTCGCTGCTCTCGACCGCGCCGGAGCTGGCCAACGAATCGCGCGACAGCGGCCAGGACCTGAAGACCGCCTTCTCGGAACAGGCGATGAACGACATCATCGCCCGCGTCAAGCAACTGAGCTTCCAGATCGAGCTCAAGACCGATGACATGGCCCAGCAGCAGGACCTGCTGATGCGCCTGTTCCAGTTGCTGCTGGAAAACATCAACGGCCTGCTGGAACAGGGCTCCTGGTTGTCCAGCCAGATCGAAACGGTACAAAGCCTGATCGCCGGGCCGCTCAGCAGCACCTCGCTGGCCGATGCTACCAAGAACCTCAAGGAAGTGATCTACAAGCAGGGTCTGCTGAAGAACACCCTGTCCGAGGAAAAGGTGGTGGTCAAGAACATGATGCTGACCTTCGTGGACCGGCTCTCGGCCATGGTCTCCACCACTGACAACTACCAGCGCACGATTCGCGGTTTCTCGCAGCAGATCAGCCAGGCCGGCAACATCGCCGACCTCAACAGCGTGCTCAGCGAGATCATGAGCGAAACCCAGAAGGCGCAGGAAGAAGCGACCCGTTCGCGCGACGCCATGGAAGATGCGCGCCAGGAAGTGGAAAAGGCCGAAGATCGCATCCACACCCTGGAGCAGCAGTTGCAGCAGATGGGCGAACTGGTGCGCGAAGACCAGCTGACCGGCAGCCTGAACCGCCGTGGCATGGACGAATCGCTGGACCGCGAGATCGCCAATGCGGTACGGCGCGACACGCCGCTGTGCGTAGCCCTGCTGGACCTGGATGATTTCAAGCGCATCAACGACACCCATGGCCATGCCACTGGTGACGAAGTGCTGGTGCACATGGTGCAGGTGATCAAGGAGACACTGCGCAAGCTGGATGTGATCGCCCGCTTCGGTGGCGAGGAATTCGTGGTGCTGATGCCCGAGACCACGCCGCAGGATGCGGTACAGATCATCACGCGGGTGCAGCGCGAACTGACCAAGCGCATCTTCATGCACGAGAGCCAGCGCCTGCTGATCACCTTCAGTGCCGGCGTGGCCGTCTACCACCCGGGAGAGAGCCAGGCAGAGCTGCTCAAGCGCGCCGACGTCGCCCTCTACAAGGCCAAGAACGCCGGCAAGAACCGCATCATCTTTGCCGAACCACCCGCCGGTGCCGCACCGCTGGTCTAGCCGCAGCGCCGGGCGCAGCAGCTCCGTACGGCCTCAGTAAGGACTGCCGCTGCCGGCCAGCTTCCAGCGTCGCCAGCCGGCGGCGGCCATCACCACGAACAGCGCATAGAGCATGGCCGTCAACGTCAGGTGCTTGTACAGGTACAGGCCGACGTAGAGCACGTCCACCGCGATCCACACCAGCCAGTTCTCCAGCTTCTTGCGCGAGAGCAGGAACTGCCCCACCAGGCTGCCGGCGGTCAGGAAGCCATCCATGTGCGGCACGTCGGTATCGGTATAGCGCTGCAGGAACCAGGACAGCAGCCACCACCCGGCCAGCCAGGCGCTCGCCATCATGGCCCAGCCGGATCGCGTCAAGGTCGACACCTGCAGGGGCCGGTGCTGCTCGCCGCCACGCAACCATTGATACCAGCCCCAGACCGACACCGCCACGAAGACGAACTGCAGGCCGGCGTCGCCATACAGGCGCGCGTCGGCAAACACGGCGGCATACAGCAGCGAGGACAGGATGGAAAACAGCCAGGCCCAGTGGTTCTGGCCGATATTGAGCCAGACCGTCAGCACGGCCAGGGCGAAAGACACCAGCTCCAGTGGCGTGGTGGTGAGGCCGAACCAGGTCAGCGGAGTGTCGGGACTCATGCAGCGGGACTCATGCAGCAGCAGGCAGATTCAGGAGCGTATCAGACCATCAGCGCGTAGCCGCGCGCGCGCCACCCGCAGGTGCGTTGGCGGGAATGGAAACGCTGTTGGGTTGCCCGGAACCAGGCATGTAGGGATTCGGATTGACGGCATTGGCGGGCTTGCCGGAACTGCCATCGAGCAGCTGCACGAAGATTTCGTTCTGCTTGATCATGCCCAGCTCGAAACGCGCACGTTCTTCGACGGCGCCCTTGGATTGCTTCAGGTCGTCCACTTCGGAGGCGAGCTTGGCGTTGCGCTCCTTGAGTTCGTCGTTCTTCTTGTGCGCCAGCTGGACCTGACGGTCGAGCTCCCAGACCTTGAACCAGCCGCCCTTGCCCAGCCAGAGCGGGTACTGGATCAACACCAGCAGGAAGGACAGGCAGAGGATGATCAGGCGCATAGCCGGGAGCTCTCTTTGCGGCGCCTGCCTTCAGGGTGGGCGCCGCAAATGTGTTACTTCAGGTTGTAGAACGCAGCGCGGCCCGGGTAGCTGGCGATATCGCCCAGGTCTTCCTCGATACGCAGCAGCTGGTTGTACTTGGCCATGCGATCCGAACGCGACATGGAGCCGGTCTTGATCTGCAGTGCGTTCATGCCGACGGCGATATCGGCGATGGTCGAGTCTTCGGTTTCGCCCGAACGGTGCGAGATCACGGCGGTGTAGCCGGCGCGCTTGGCCATTTCGATGGCGGCGAAGGTCTCGGTCAGGGTGCCGATCTGGTTGATCTTGATCAGGATGGAATTGGCGATGTCCTTGTCGATGCCTTCCTTCAGGATCTTGGTGTTGGTGACGAACAGGTCGTCGCCCACCAGCTGCACCTTCTTGCCCAGGGTTTCGGTCAAGAGCTTCCAGCCAGCCCAGTCGTTCTCGGCCATGCCGTCTTCGATGCTGATGATGGGGTACTTGTCGCACCAGGAGGCCAGGAGACCCGTCTTCTGGGCCGGGGTCAGCACCATGTTTTCACCGGCCAGGTGGTAGTTGCCGTCCTTGTAGTACTCGGAAGCGGCGCAGTCCAGGCCCAGGGCGATCTGGGTACCCGGCTCGTAGCCAGCCTTCTCGA
>Ga0308159_1000471_pt1 | contig 92760 bp, 87 predicted proteins | sample PhyCR1_FD_201040 | JGI IMG/M metagenome (GOLD analysis project Ga0308159, IMG submission 201040) | Phyllosphere microbial communities from UC Gill Tract Community Farm, Albany, California, United States - DLSLC.R1 | ecosystem: Host-associated > Plants > Phyllosphere > Unclassified | place: USA...
CATATAAGGAATATAAGACTCATATAAGTTAAGCGTTTGAACGAATTTTAAGTTTTCATTTATATAACGTTATTCTTACATTTCCTTCAATGCCTTATATGGTAAAAATGTGATGCATTATGTTATTCACCATATAAGGAATATAAGACTCATATAAGTTAAGCGTTTGAACGAATTTTAAGTTTTCATTTATATAACGTTATTCTTACATTTCCTTCAATGCCTTATATGGTAAAAATGTGATGCATTATGTTATTCACCATATAAGGAATATAAGACTCATATAAGTTAAGCGTTTGAACGAATTTTAAGTTTTCATTTATATAACGTTATTCTTACATTTCCTTCAATGCCTTATATGGTAAAAATGTGATGCATTATGTTATTGGCCATACAAGGAATATAAGGCTCATATAAGTTAAGCGTTTGAACGAATTTTAAGTTTCTATTAAACAACGTTATTCTTATATTTCCTTAAATGGTAAAAAAAGGAATAATTCACATAAGATTTGAATTCTAAAATATATGCAAATTTAGATCTGACTTTTTTGTTAAAACAGTGTATGCATTGGCAAATTGTTCTTGTTTTTTCCTTCCAAGCAAATTGCCTAATGTTTTTTTGATCTTATATTCCAGTTCAATCTTCAGGGTTTTGGTAAACGTTTTTGGTGCTTTTCTATTGATAAATTCGTTAAATTTAACAGTTTCAGGTGCAGTCATGGAAACCTTATCTTCCAAAATTTCCAGTCCCTCACTTTGTAATAAAAACCTAAGCGATGTTGGTGTGTACATATTAATATGGCCGTAATCCAGAAAGTGTTTCATTCTCATGTCCACGCCAAAGCGATAGTCTTTCGGCACTTCAACTACAATGTACTTGGCTACCCGTTTCAACTCACGCAAGAGTATCCTTTCATGCTCTACATGTTCTAAAACGTGAGCCAGGATAATCAGATCAAAAGTATCATCAGCATAAGGGATTTTATAGCCATCGAAAGTTTGTGCTTCTTTAAGATTGGCCAATTTTCGGTTCTCGATAATATCAACACCACTTTGTGCAATTTCCAAAGCGTAAAGCTCGGGTGCGAAGTTCCATTCATTTAGAAAATGCAAAATACTCCCGTCTCCAGCGCCAACTTCAATTACTTTTTTTGGCTTAATGTTTTTACAAACATCCACAATGTTTTGTGCCTTATATTTAGCACCAAGCATACGCCAGGCGACATCACTATTGGTGTAAAAATTGTCGTAAGCTGTTTTAACTTCTTCGCTTAACATATATAATGATATTAGATACCTAAACAGTTACTCGCTTTGTAAAAAACCGAAGTTGCTTTTTCATAAAAAAGCCCAGGAGAAATTCCACTAAAACTAATTTCTTTAAAGCCATTTTCTTTCAGCAATATACGAGCTGGCTGGTACACTTCGCGCTCGCTGTCATCCAGGATAATTACACCATCAGGAGATAATGCTTCCAAACTGTATTTACAGCAATTTACACGGTCACGTCCATCAACAATAATGATGTCAAACTTCTTATCCAGCAACATTGCTTTTCTGGCATATTCTCCATCACGATGCAATTCGCAGAAAATCATTTCAGCATTAGCAGGGCTGGTGCCTTTCACTTTATCAAACCAGCCTTTGTCATGCTCTACAGAAGTCACTTTTCCAGCTCTTTCTGCGTAAAAAATAGTTGAACTTCCAGAGCCATACTCAAAAATATGCTGTGTTTTCGTTATTCTTTCCTTAATAAAATCGATGAATGAGTAGGTTACCCAAGGTAATGCCTTTCCTTTGCCGTCAACGGCTTGTTTCTGATCAAAGGCTGTAAACCAGCCAATGCTGTTTAAATAACCTTTATGTCCGTATGATAGTAATGCTTTCAGCCTATTTGGCTTTGCAATTAGTGTTGCTAGTGCTTTTAAAGTGCTCAACGTTTAAATATTTTTTGAAATGCGGTGATCAAAAATAATGATTTTAACATCATTATCCCCTGTTGGCGGGTTTTAGGAATTAATAAAACATAGAAAGTTGAAATAAAACATGCGATTAATGTAGCAATTGATGCTCCAACACCTGCATATTTGGGAATAAGCCATAGATTTAAAAGAATATTTACGATAGCTCCAGCTGCTGTTCGGTAGAATGAGATTTTAGTATATCCTTCTGCAATAAGGTATTGAGAACTTGCCATCCCTAAAAAAACAAAAATACCAGACCAAATATGAATAGAAAGCATAGGCCCGGCACCATCGTATTTTCCGCTGTAGGCAATATGAATAATATCAGAACCAAAAAAACTAATGAATATTGCTATTGGAATATTAATGTAAACCAATAAATCATATAAATTTCCCAATCGTTTTTGGTAACGTGATAAATCTGTTTTTCTAGCATTAAGCAGCGCAGGGAATACTGAAGTAACAATTGCGCTAGGGATAAAGTACCAAGCCTCACTTAAGTTTTGCGCACTGCTATAAATCCCTACCGCTTTACTGCCTACACTTTTTAACATTACCACATCTATTTTCATATAAATTGTAACCATTACGGCTGAAAGTATTAATGGAGAAGATTTAATAAGTAATGTTTTTGCCCTTTGTTGGTTGAAGTGCCAGTTTAATATTTTCAATCCGCGTTTTTGATAGACAATGATTAAACCTATAGCCAGAATTGCCGCATCTACTACATATGCAAAAACAATATAGATTAAAGGTAAACCCATTGTAACAATCAAGATTTTAAAAATTGAGGTTAAGATAAGACTCACATTCTGTACCTGAACCACATATTTAGATTGAACCTGCGACTGAAAATAGGAATCAATTACATTAAACGATTTGAAGAAAGAAGCGAAGGCAAGAAGCGCAATAAGTAAGGTTAAAGGTTCGCCGGGATTTTGGGAAAAATGGTGACTAATTAAATAAATTACAATTGCAATGGGAATTAACAAGCCATTGGTTATCATGCGTAATCCAAGGGAAGTGCCTAAAATTTCATCTCTTCTGGATGGTTCTTGAATCACTTCGCGGATAATAAAAGTATCAAGTCCTAAGCCTCCTACGGCAGCTAAAATAGCAACTAAAGATAATCCGAAGCTTAAATCTCCAAATAAAATTGGCCCTAAATAACGTGCGATTAAAAGGTTTACTATTAAACTTAATGCTTTACCAAACATCAACCAACCCGTATTTTTCAGATACTTGTTAAACGCCTCTTCATCAAAACCTTTTATGCTAGGTAATTTCATTAGCGCAAAGATGTAAAAAAAAGCGTTAACTAAGTGAGTGGTGCACCAACTGCGATATCACATCGGTGGCCGGGATCGCCATGTTTTGGGTTGAGTTTGGTTCCGCTCTGGCTTGTTTCCATAATTTTGCTTTCAATTGGTTGAGCGTCAGGAGTTTTGGTAGTGATTTGAGGTTGAATGGTTTTTGAATTTAAAGGTGCGCCAACGGCAATGTCACATCTGTGGTTGGGTTGCCCATGCGGAGGATTCATGCCTTTAGCCACTTTTACAGAAGCTGGCTGGCTTACTATTGAAGTTGTACCGGCCGTTTTTGCAATGGCTGCAGGTTTGGAATCCAATGGTGCGCCTACTGCGATATCGCATCGGTGCCCTGGTTCACCATGTTTGGGATTTAATTTCTTTCCGGAAGTATTTACAGCTATAGGCGTAGAAACGGTGACAGGTGATATATTGGTGATGTTTTTTTGAGGTTGGGTTGCTGTAGATTGTTGAAGAGGTGCACCTACGGCAAGGGCGCAGGTATGGCCTGGTTTGCCATGAGCTGGATTGTAGATTAAATTAGTTTTGGCAGACTGCACCACAGGAGAAGAGACATTTTTTTGAAGGCCTTCCAGGCCAGCGGGTGTTTGAACAATGGTTTGATTACTTTCTTTTTTCTTATTGCTGCATGAGCAAAAAACAATAATCATTGATAGATAAACAAAGTTCTTCATTGTGAGCGTTTTATGGTTTATCAAATATGCTAAAATATCTTAACCTTTAAAACTCTTTTCAATTCGTTCCAATTGTTTGAGGTGATGTTTGAGGTGTATTTCTATAAACCTCAACCATTGTTTGGCATTTAAATATCCTAAACGCGGATGTTTGGTTTTCAGCTGTAAATCTGCGGTGGCTATTTTTGGGTAGTATTTTTTTAAGGCAGTCTCAAATTCAATAATAAAATCTAAAGCCTCAGGTTTATTAATTTTCTTTACCCTAGCGGCCAGCCTTTTAGGTACTTTATATTTTTTTGCTGGCGGAAGTGAGCCTAAAAGCAGAATTAATTTTACTATAAAATGTGTGGGTTCCTTTTCTCCTTTTCCAGTGATGCTATCATCTAAAGAAATTAAAGAAAGCAGACTGGCATCAAAAATATGAGCATATACTTCACTATAACTCCAGCCGCCTATTGGTGGGGTAAGCTCAAAAATATCATCAGTATAGAAAGATAATTTAGATTTATAGGAGCTAATAATATGATTTAAAGAAACCCTAACTTTTGCTGTATTCATATCTCAATATATGTATAATAGGCCTAAAACAGATTGATCAAATCTTTCAGATGCACGATTTCCTTCTTTACATCTTCAGGTTTTTCCTTCGCTAAAGGGTTAAAAAAGATGGCTTCCATGCCAAAATTTAAGGCACCATAAATATCTGCTTCTATACTGTCGCCAATCATAATACTTTCTTCTTTTTGTGCTTTTGCCCTTTCTAAAGCATATTCGAAAATGCGTGGATTTGGTTTATTTACACCAACATCTTCTGAAATAATAACATTTTCGAAATAAGGATTTAAGTTGGAAAGCTTCATCTTCGTTAGCGTAGTTTCTTTAAAACCGTTCGAAATGATGTGTAGTGTATACTTTTCTTTCAGGTAAGTTAAAACATCCGCTGCGCCATCAAATAAATTGGTTTTTGTGGGTGAAATATTAACATAATCTTCTTCAAACTGATGCGGCACCACATCAGGACTGATTCCCAACTGGATAAAAGTTTTACTAAAACGCTCAGCCCTCAGAAAATCTTTAGTGATTTTTCCCAAATGATAATCTGCCCAAAGTTTGTGGTTGTTTTCGGTATAGGTGAGGATAAAATCCGAACAGGAATTTAGGCCTAGCGCCTTCAAATCATAGGTATGATAAAGTTCATTAAGTGTTTCTTCTGCATTGCGATCAAAATCCCATATGGTGTGATCAAGGTCGAAAAAGATATGTTTTTTGTTTTGAAGCATAGTTATTGATAAAGGTAGGACTTATCAGCTGGTTTATAAGTAATCTGAAACTTTAGAGATCAGTTCTTCAATTAAATCTTCATCCATATATTGATAATCATCCGGTATACCTAAAGTGATTATTTCTTTTCCATCAACTTCTGCAGGAAAACGTTCGCTAATCCTTTGTCGATGCCTTTTTTCCATCACAAAAATCAGATCTGCCCAAATAATCATTTTTGCATTGATTTTAATTCTGGCTGAGGGTTCGGTTCCGGCAGATTTTATCTGGTGATCAGAATGGTTTTTAAAAATGGTTTCTGCAGTTAAGCTTCTCCATTTGTTGCGACTGCAAACAAATAATATATTCAATAGAATTTAATTATAGCTGGAAGTATTAAAAAACTAAACCTTTTCCCCGTAAGCTAGGTCTCCGGCATCACCCAGGCCAGGTACGATGTAGGATTTGCTCGTCATTTCTTCATCAATTGCCCCAAGCCAAAGTTTTGCTTTTGGAAGATTAGCGCGAACATGCGTTACGCCTTCTGCACTGGCAATGGCAGCAACAATATGTAACTCTGCAATTTTATAACGGTTCATTAATTCCTTACAGCACATTACCATGCTTTGTCCGGTAGCTAACATAGGGTCTGCCATAATCAGCACACGTCCATCCAAATCTGGAGATGAAATATAATCCATTTGAATAACAAAGTCTCCACTTTTTTTTACCTTCCGGTAGGCCGATATGAAACAACATTCTGCCTTGTCAAAAATATTTAAAAGGCCTTGTTGCAAAGGCAAACCAGCTCTCAAAATAGTTGCCAATACTGGTTGTTGCGCTAAGACATCACAGGGTAAAACACCAAGTGGGGTAGTAATTTCTTTACTGGTATAGCTCAGGGATTTACTGATCTCGTAAGCAAAAAATTCTCCAAAGCGCTCTAGGTTTTTGCGAAAGCGCATAGAATCTTTCTGGATATTTTCATCCCGAAGTTCAGCTATAAATGTATTGGCAATTGATTTAGTTTTACTGAGATTAAAAATCATAGGGCTCTCTATAGGTTTAACGCTATTTAATTTGATGTCTAAATTTACCATTTTCTGTTCTATTAATACTAGCCAAATGCTATTGATCTTTATTTTAAGTGTTAAACGTTTGTTTCATGCTTTTCTACTGAAATCAATTGATAACCGGATTTCCAGCATATTCAAGCAGGTGATTAAAAGCAAGGTTCAGCTTTTTGTATTTAAGGTGCTTAGAAAGGCTTCGCAGCTGCCAGCTGCTAATAAGCATTCCATTTACATATTTCAACGAATCAACTAAATGCTCAATAACTGCTTTAGTTTCATCCGGATTAAGCAGTTTAAGGGCTGGATCTGCTAAACAATATGATTTTACATTTAAAGGCGTAACCTTTTCCAACTGCAAATCATACCAGCTAAAAGGGGTACACGTACCTGCGCGAAATCCTGGAGTTTCGGCATACCCCATAGAATAATCAGAAATTACCGAACTGTTTAAGAGATTAAGGTAACATATTGGAAATTTTAATAATTCAAGCTGTTGGCTATACAGGTTTATTTGTTCGGGAAGAATTTTTTTGAGTTTGGAGAAACCAGCCTTAATGTTGCTGATTTTCTGTTGATCACCGGAACAAGGTCTCAATAAGCCAACTGATCCGTTCTTCAGAACCTGAGAAACGTTATCCGTACTAATATAATCATCTGGAATATTAGGAAAAGCCACAAAATAAACCGGGCTAATGTTTTTTTTGGCTAAATGTATAGCGATTTCAGGTAATACATCTTCCATTTGGACTTCCAAGCCTGTTAAGCGATCAAATTTGGCACCTAGGAAATTGTTCTCTTTGCTGGAAAGTATATTGATGAAAAACTTTGCTTTTTTTAATAAGCCAGCCGGAATACTTGCTGGAATATTAAAGTTAATGGTAGGCTGCTGAACGAATTGCTTTTCATTAAATTTAACATGGGGATACCTGGTGTGGATGATATTCCTTAAAATTAAAGCCCATTCATCTATAATAGGACGCTCCAGAATTTTCCACTTAAACTGATAGCTCTTGTTTGCACTAAAATCTTCATTAGTTCTCATTTGATGAAGGTATTCTTCATATCTACTCACTATAAAAAATGAGGCAGCAAAAACATCGAAGGGTAAAAGAGAATTTTCAACAGGAAAAGGCACCTGATATTCTCCAAACCATGTGGTCTTAATTTTAAGTTCCTCCACTTTATTAGAAAAAAGCAAATTGGAACTGTTGAAAAACAATTCATCGGCAATTGGCGCATCACCATAGCTGATTTTTGCTTGTACGCTATTTATAAAATGCTGACTATTTCCTGTAAATTCAATCTCCGTCTTAAGGATATCCCTGAAAATGAAATTAAAGATATATTTTATCCGTGGTGTTAGAATTGTAGAGAATACGATTAAATTCATGCTTATTTAAACAAATTGGATGTATAACTAAGATTATTAATAGTGTTCCCACAGAGATGAAATTCATGTAAACGGGATATTAAAGTTAACGGTATTTAACGTCAATTTAATATTAATTACAAAAATTACACTTAAAAGTTTGCCATAAAGGTCTTATCAGGAAAAAGTATTTTACTGCTTTTACGTACCTTTCCATTTACGAGATGAACAATGCTCATTTGATCGTCAAACTGGTCATACAATATGGTGCTGGTTACTTCTGCAGTTTTAAATGAGGAAACTTTATCAACCTCCAGGTAAATGTTTGTTGCTTCATGATCGATTTCAAAACCAATGTATTTCAAAGCCATTGGTTTGCCGTTCACTTTAATTTGAAGGTGACTGATTAAGTATTTTTTTACAATCTCATCCATTTTAGCCTTCATTGTAGGTTCAGATAGATCTGTTTTTTGCTTATATAATTTAACCAAAATTGATTCAAAATCATCAGTAAAGATCCTGCAACTTACTTCCAGTGATTTTTCTTTCGCATTAAAACTTACTTCTGTAGTACTTACGTGAAGTGGGTGTTTTAAACCTGCTCCCAAGCTGATATAAATCAAAAGTAATAATGGTAGAAGGTGTTTAAGTTTAAACATAAAACTATGAGATTATGAAAGCAAAGTTACGATAAATGTGCTATCATAAGGTGATTAAGGATCTTGATTGATGATTGAACTCCAAAACTCGTAACAAATTTGGTATTTTGTTACTCTTTTTTAATGTACATTAAATTTTATCCGTTAAAATAGATAATTTTATATCTTTAAATGCCCTCGCTTTCATAGTTAACTAATTTATTCATGCCTTTACAGGATTTTATTTTTTACTTTAAGTTAGGTTGGGAGCACATTATAAGTCTTGATGCTTTGGATCATCAGCTTTTTATTTTAGCCCTGGTAGCCATTTACAGCTACACAAATATTAAACAGGTTTTAATTCTGGTTACGGCATTTACCATCGGTCATTCAGCTACCCTATTATTAAGTGTTTTAGACATCATCAGGTTTGAAAGCAAATGGGTAGAGTTTTTAATTCCCTGTACCATTGTGATCACTGCGCTAAGTAATTTATTTAGAAAGAATTTTAACATGGAGGCTGTAAGGATAAACTATTTCCTGGCCCTGGGTTTTGGCCTTGTACATGGAATGGGTTTTGCAAATTCCATCCGGATGATGCTGGCAAAAGATCAAAATATTGGCTGGGGTTTATTTGGCTTTAATGTAGGGTTAGAGGCCGGTCAGGTTTTTATGGTATTAATCATTTTGATCGTTACTTTTATTGTTTTCAATTACACCAAAATAAAAAGAATCAGCTGGGTTCTATTTATATCAGCAGCCGTGTTCAGCCTGGCTTTAAAAATGGCTTTAGAGAGAATCCCCTTTTAACTAAAAGAATGATAAATAAACTATTAACATTATCTGGCCTGCTGCTTTTTTCTGGAAGCTTGGCTATGGCTCAAAACATTCAGAATAATCCAGGTAGCAACCATGGAAATAAGTTTGAGCAATTGGGTACCATTTTACCAACACCAAATGAACAGCGAACGGCAAGTGGTGCACCTGGTGTAAAATATTGGCAGCAACGTGCTGATTATAATATTAAGTGTGAACTGGATGAGAAAAATCTACTTCTAACAGGTGCAGAAACCATCACTTATACAAACAATTCGCCAGATCCTTTAACCTATATTTGGTTGCAGTTGGATGAAAATGAGCATAGCACAACTAAAAGTGCCAATTATCAGGATGCCACTAAAATGCCTGTTGTTGGAACAACAAAAAATTTAGATCAGTTGGGTGCTAAAGAAGATAATGGTGATGGAATTAATATTACCAAACTAACTGATGCACTTGGTAAAAATTTAAAGTACACGGTAAATAAAACTATGATGCGGGTAGATTTGCCAGTAGCTTTAAAAACGGGACAAAAGTTCATCTTCAACATCAACTGGAATTATAAAATAACAGATAGAATGAGTGTTGGTGGTCGCGGAGGTTATGAATATTTTCCGGCTGATGGAAACTATTTATTTACCATGACGCAATGGTATCCACGTTTATGTGTGTATAGCGATTTCCAGGGATGGCAGAACCACCAGTTTACCGGCAGAGGAGAATTTGCCTTAACATTTGGAGATTTTAAAGTACAAATGACGGTTCCAGCTGATCATTTGGTTGGCTCAACTGGCGAATGTATTAATTACAGTGCCGTTTTATCGCCAACGCAGTTAAGCAGATATAATACAGCCAAAACGGCTACCGCTCCGGTAGAAATTCAAACGTTAGCAGAAGCCAAAACGGCCGAAACTAAAAAATCGACAGCAAAAAAAACATGGGTATTTAATGCCAATAATGTCCGTGATTTTGCCTGGACTTCATCACGTAAGTTTATCTGGGATGCCATGCCTCAAAAGATTCAAGCGAATAATAATACCGTAATGTGTATGAGTTTCTATGGCAAAGAAGCTTATAATTTATATAGCAAGTTTTCTACAAGGGCTGTTGCTCATACGATAAAAACCTATTCTGATTTTACTATCCCTTATCCATATCCTGTGGCACAAAGTATTGAAGCCGCAAATGGAATGGAGTATCCAATGATTTGTTTTAACTATGGTCGTACAGATGCAGATGGAACCTATAGTGAAAGCACAAAAAACGGAATGTTGGGTGTAATTATCCATGAGGTTGGGCACAACTTTTTTCCAATGATTGTAAATAGCGATGAGCGCCAGTGGACCTGGATGGATGAAGGGTTGAACTCTTTTGTTGAATATTTAACAGAAGAGCTTTGGGACAATAAGTTTCCAAGTAAAAAAGGTCCGGCATATACCATTGTTGATTACATGAAATTGCCTAAAGATGAGTTGGAGCCTATTATGACCAATTCTGAAAATATCGCTCGTTTTGGCCCGAATGCTTATTCTAAACCAGCAACTGGCTTGAATATTCTTCGCGAAACCATTATGGGGAGAGAGTTATTCGATTATGCTTTTAAAGAATATTCGAGAAGATGGGCTTTCAAACATCCTGAACCAGCTGATTTATTTCGTACCATGGAAGATGCCAGTGGCGAAGATTTAGATTGGTTTTGGAGAGGATGGTTTTATGGAACTGATCCTTGCGATATTGCGCTGGATAGTGTGAAATTTGCTAAAGCTGATTTTCCGAAGGAAGTATCTGCAGCAAGATCACGGATGCTGAAAATTGATAAACCTGCTGTAAATGCTTTTGAAGATATTTCAAAAATTAGAAACAGGGAAGAGAAAAAGGGGAACTTCTATGTAGATAAAAATGCTGCAGCACAAGATTTCTATTATAAGTATGATAGAGGTTTAGTGAGTATTGATACTACGCTAACCAACAAAGTAGAAATGGGGATGCCTTTAGAAGCCGTACCAGAATCAGAGCAGGATAAGTATAAAAATAAGTTTTTATACGAATTGAGCTTTAGCAACAGAGGTGGTTTGGTCATGCCGATTATTGTAGAATTCACGTATAAGGACGGAACTAAAGAAATAGATCGGATTCCTGCACAAATCTGGAGACATAACGAATTTAAAACTTCTAAATTTTATGTGAAAGATAAAGAAGTTGAATCCATTTTGATCGATCCGTTACGCGAAACTGCTGATATTGATACCTCAAATAATACCTGGGGTGGAAAAGCTAAAGAAAGCAAGTTTAAAACATTTAAAGCCAAAGCTGGAGGTACAGTGAGGGGGCAATCGGTTGGTTTAAACCCAATGAAAGTGGCTGCGGGTAAGTAATTATTGTCCTATTTTCAGTTAGCAATTAACAGTTATTGACGTATAAAAAATCCTCGTTGAATAATTCAGCGAGGATTTTTTGTGTACTGTTTATTCCTAATTTTGAATTTACATAACTTTTGCCTTCCAATGGGTTCTCCTCATTTACATAAAAGAAACATTCCTGACTTTTGCCTGTTTAACTCTTAAGCCCTAAAATCGTACATTTGATTTACACATGAAATTTAAGATCACATCCGAATATAAGCCTACAGGAGATCAGCCAAGCGCTATTAAGCAGCTGGTTGATGGTGTAAATGCTAATGAACATTATCAAACTTTATTAGGCGTTACAGGCTCTGGGAAAACATTTACCGTAGCCAACGTAATTGAGCAAACACAAAAGCCAACACTTATTTTAAGCCATAATAAAACCCTGGCAGCACAGCTTTACGGAGAATTTAAGAACTTCTTTCCAGAAAATTCTGTCAACTATTTTGTTTCATACTATGATTATTATCAGCCGGAAGCTTTTATCGCCTCAAGCAATACTTATATTGAAAAGGATTTAAGTATTAATGAAGAAATAGAAAAGCTCCGTCTACGTACTACATCATCATTAATGAGTGGTAGGCGGGATGTTATCGTGGTTTCTTCTATATCCTGCATTTATGGTATGGGAAATCCGGAAGATTTCTCGAGAATGGTTTTTCGTTTTGGCGTAGGCTTAAGAATTTCAAGAAATGCTTTTTTACACAGCCTTGTAGAAATTCTATATTCCAGAACCACTACAGAATTTAAACGAGGTACTTTTAGGGTTAAAGGCGATACGGTTGATATTTATCCGGCTTATCTTGATCACGCTTACCGTATCTCTTTCTTTGGTGATGATATTGAGGAACTTTCTGCCATTGATCCGGTTTCTGGCAAAACAATTGAAAAACTTGAAGATATGGCCATCTATCCGGCAAATCTTTTCGTTACGCCAAAGGATCGGTTCAATCAGTCGATATGGGGCATACAGGAAGAACTGGAGATTAGAAAGAATCAGTTAATTGCCGATCGGCATTTGCTGGAGGCAAAACGTTTGGAAGAACGGACCAACTTCGATATCGAAATGATGAAAGAGCTGGGCTATTGTTCTGGAATTGAAAACTACTCCCGGTTTTTTGATGGAAGAACACCAGGGATGCGCCCTTTCTGCCTTTTAGATTATTTTCCTGATGATTATTTAATGGTGATTGATGAAAGTCACGTAACGGTACCACAAATTAGAGCCATGTATGGTGGTGATAGATCGAGGAAATTATCATTAGTAGAATATGGTTTCCGCTTACCCGCTGCACTGGATAACCGCCCGCTCAACTTTAATGAATTTGAAGCCTTAGCGCCACAAACCATTTATGTAAGTGCAACGCCTGCAGAGTATGAATTAGAAAAATCAGAAGGTGTAGTAGTAGAGCAAGTGATTCGTCCGACAGGTCTACTGGATCCGGTTATTGAAATAAGGCCGGCCATTAATCAGGTAGATGATCTATTAGATGAAATAGATATTACCATTAAAGAAGGCGGACGTATTTTAGTCACCACTTTAACCAAAAGAATGGCAGAGGAGCTAACGAAATACCTAGATCGACTAAATATTAAAACGAGATACATTCACTCAGAAATTAAAACATTAGAACGTGTAGAAATTTTGCGTGGCTTGCGTTTAGGAGAGTTTGATGTACTGGTTGGAATTAACTTGCTGCGTGAAGGACTGGATTTACCAGAGGTTACTTTAGTTGCGATTCTGGATGCTGATAAAGAAGGTTTCCTCCGTTCAGAAAAATCACTAATTCAAACCATTGGCCGTGCTGCACGTAATGATCGAGGTAGAGTAATTATGTATGCTGATGGCATAACCGATAGTATGGAAAAAACAATTTCAGAAACTAATCGCCGGCGGGATATTCAAATTGCCTATAATCTTGAGCATGGCATTACGCCTAAAACAGTAGGTAAATCTCGTGAAGCCATTTTGGAACAAACATCTGTTTTAGATTTTTCACAAAAAGCAAGTGATAATAAAGCGAGAGCTTATGTAGAAAATGCTGAAATTAGCATTGCTGCTGATCCTATTGTGCAATACATGGGCAAAAGTGAATTACAGAAGGCTATAGATACCACTAAAAAGGATATGCAGAAAGCCGCAAAAGATATGGACTTTTTACAGGCAGCAAAATTGCGTGATGAAATGTTTGCGTTAGAGAAAATGTTTACTGAGAAATTTGGTAAATAAAATAATTGGAGATAAATTTCCAATTTCTGGCAAAATTTAGAAATTTGCCAAACACAACCATGGTATAATGAACGGGCAAAACAGAAAAGATATTTACGCAGGATTAGAAGTTGGAATCATCTTAAAAAAGGATCAGCGATCTGGAAATATTACTTATGGTATAGTTAAAGATTTACTAACTTCATCTGCATTTCACTCACGTGGAATTAAGGTGAGATTAGATGATGGTCAGGTTGGCCGGGTGGCAGAGATTGTAGCAGAATAAAACTTTATTTGGCATTATTATGTTAACTATTGTAATGGAAATGCAATCAAAGACATAGAAAGTAACAAAATAAATCTTCGTACGTCTATATTTGTAATAACAGTAAATTAAGGAATGGGATTAATAAAGTTCATTTTCATAGCCATATTAGTACTTTGGATCATCAGAATGTTGATTCGGCTAATATTGCCTATGCTGTTTGGTAACCTGGCAAGCAAAATGCAACAACAGGCAAGTGGCCAAACACAACAGCAGCAAAGGCGATCGAAACCTGAGGGGTCGATTTCTATAGATTACATGCCGCCAAAACAAACGGGTAAAACTGATAAACTTGGTGATTTTGTAGATTACGAAGAAGTTAAACAATAGTATTAAACCCTGAACCTGCTTCAGGGTTTTTAGTATAATACCTTTTTAAGAAACCTATAAGGTCTGAGAGACCTTATAGGTTTTAAAAGCTTAAAATATCACGTACTGCTTCATCTATTTTGCCATATTGAAATTCAAACCCATTATCTAGCAAAATTGCAGGCTTAACCCATCTGCTTTTTAAAATGAGTTCTGTTTCCGTACCGATAATTGCTGCACCAATTGATAGTAGCCATGCCGGTGTAGGTAAACCAAATGAGATCCCATTAATTTTTCTAATTGTTTGCATCAGTTCGTTATTAGTGACTGCGTGTGGTGCTGTACAATTCACTACTCCATTTATTTCATGTTGATTAAGCAGCCATTCAATGGTACGAACTGCATCCTGCTCATGCACCCAATTAACATACTGTTTTCCGTCTCCCTGTTTTCCACCTAGTCCAAATTTAACCAGGTTTAATAACCTTGGGAAAGCACCATCTGCCAAACCCAATACAATGCCCATTCTTAAAGCTACTCTTCTGGTTTGCGGCAATTCTGTTTCGAAAAAAGAATTTTCCCAGGCTTTGCAAACATCGATAGAAAATCCACTGCCTATTTCTCCAGTATATTCATCCTGCGGATGATCTTCAGCATGTCTATAAATAGTGGAAGATGTTACATTAATCCAGAGCATAGGAGGCTTTATTAAATTTTTAATTGCATTTCCTATTAAACGGGTAGGCACCACTCTAGAATTAATGATCTCCTTCTGGTTTTTATATGTGTAACGACAGTTTACATTTTTCCCACATAAATTGATCAATAAGTCGGCGCCTTCAAGTTCTTCCACCCAGGTATCTGCTGTTTTTCCATCCCAAAGAATAGTGCTGATATTTCCTTTTTGTACCTGAGGTTTTCTAGCTAAGATAATTACCTTTTCGGTGATGTTACTAAAGTGTTTGGCCAGTAAACCGCCCAGATATCCATTTCCTCCTGCCAGAATAATTTTTTGATAACTCATGATTTCTAAATATTAAAGATTAATCCTAAAACAATCAGGCGATAAATGGCCCAGGTGATACTCATTAGCCAGCCGATTTGCAGCAACTTACTTCTTCTAATGTGTTCCAGAAACATCAATCCCGCAACCAACAGAAAATAGAGTATATAGATTGCCGGATGAATGTTAATGAAATGACTAATCAAGAGCCCAGGTAGGAGCAAAATTGATCCAGCAAAAGATATCGTCATCATATTGCCGAGATAATCCCATAACTTTTCTTTTTTATATCCTAGAATAATTAGCCCTTGAAAAATCATTTGTCCGCCACAAATCAGGTACTCCCTATATTTTCCACCTAAAGGAACATAATTGGTAAGTAAATGTGCATAGGCAGTAAGAATGTAAGCCGTAACTAACCATGTGAATAACAAATATGCAATACGATAATTGATATGTTTCTGAAGTGTTTTCATTTCTTTTAATTCTAAACTTTCAGTAAAAAATGAAAGATTTGATTGAAAAATAAAGCCATATAATCATATAAGGCTTAGGCTTGTATTCTATGTTACTTAGCTTTATTTAAAAACCTTTAATACCGATCCCCAAAACCAGCTTTCTTCGGCTTTTAACATAGTCTCCAATGTTTTATCAACATTACCTGCGAGTTTGTTGATATCAGCAACTGATTTTTTAAATGTGATCAATTCCGGATCTTTTTCATCACCTGTAACAGCAGATAATTCATTTAACACTTTTAGTACAGGTTCCAACTCTCTTTTTTTACGTTCTTTAGCCACCTGGCGTGCAATGTTCCAAACATCTTTATCAGCAAAAAAATACTCTTTTCGTTCGCCTGCCTTGTGTTGTTTTTCGATGAGCCCCCAGCCTATTAAATCTCTTAGGGTCATATTGGCATTTCCTCTGGAGATGCTTAAATTTTCCATAATTTCTTCGGTGGTTAAAGCTTCCGGAGAGATCAATAATAAAGCATGTACTTGTGCCATGGTGCGGTTAATTCCCCATTCGGAGCCTAATTTGCCCCAGGCTTCGATAAATTTTAATTTGGCTGCTGCTAATTCCATAAACAAAGATAATGATTTTATTAAACTTTCAAAAATTATTGAAAGTTTATTTATTTTATGTTTACCTTTTTAATTTTATCTATAAATTGATTTATATCTGATTGACCATCCAATAGCTGAATGAGCAGGGTTTGATATTTCTGATCAAAATAAACTACAGATTTTAAAAGTGGTATAGCAAGTTTGGGCTCAAATAACGTTCCGGCTGCAAAACCTGGTTCATTATTTCTGGCTCGGTCATGATCAAACTTAACTGTTGTATTAACATATTCCTCGTGTTTCTTTTCTCCTGTGATATACGGAATTAGCCAATCTACAGACTTTTTAATTGAAGAGCTGTTTGGAGATTGATAGGTGTAAAAGTTGGTGCCTTCTCCCCGATTAATGATAATAGCAAGTTTTAACATGGGTTCCAAATCGTAAAGATGATAGTGCAAGGCATCTCTTTGCTTAAAATCCAGACTACTTCCATCGGCATATAGATTGATATTGATATGGCTTTTCAAATGATCTATAGTCCAGTCAATAAATTCACGGTTATTTAAAGCATATCCAATTTCTCCAACCACTTTTAGCCGGTGCGCATTCCAATTATTAATGGCGGTAGCTTTTCCAGGTTTCATCCGCTTACTATTGATTTCTGCCCTGGCAGTTTCACTTAGCCAATTGTCGATGGGTTTTTTATCGGCTAAAGGAATATCGTTTTTAATCAGATCATATGCTTCAATGGCTTTATCAAGATTGGTATCATCAATCGGATCTCCCTTTGAATGATTAATTTTAGCCCAGGCATTTAAAAATGAAATACATTTATCTAAATAATTACGATCACTTGTGAGTCGGTATTGCAATGCCAGCGCAAACATTTTATTCATGTCAGGCAGGGCCAATTTAGTCTTGTCCTTTTTGGGGTCGCCTTTTAATAAGCCCTCGGTTCTTATGGTATCAATAGGATTGGGCTGTTGATTCAAATAAATCGCTGTGGATTTTTGCAAGCTTGCATATATTTTCTTCGCTTGCGGATTGTTTGTAATCTCGGCCTTTAAAGTACTAAGTTCTTCCTTGCTTAAACTTACAATTTGAGCCTTAACACTCAACCAGGAACTAAATATTAGCATCGTAAGCACAAACTTTCTCATAATAAACGGATTGAAATGAAGTTTTGATTATGCAAAACTAATTTTTTATTCTACTCACATTTAATTTATTCCTTTTTTATACCGGCCAATTTTTTATTTTTGACATTCCTTTAATTTAAACAAACCTTAATGAATAACTGGTTTAACAAAAATGGCATTCACTTAGCCATCATAGCAATTTTTGTAGTCATTACTTTTGCCTACTTCAGTCCTGTTTTACAGGGTAAGGCGCCAGCGCAGAGCGATGTTATCCAATCGCAGGCCATGCAAAAGGAAATTATGGATTTTAAGGAAAAGGATGGCAAAGCACCACTCTGGACCAACCAGATGTTTGGAGGAATGCCTGCATACCAAATCTGGGTACCCTATGCTTATAACGGTGCAACTTATGGAATTGCTTTAATTACCAAGGCGTTGCCAAATCCAACAGGTACCGTATTATTACTGCTTTTCGGGGCTTATTTCTTATTTATCGTATTAAAAGTTAATCCATGGCTAGCAGCAGCAGGTGCCATTGCATTTACATTTACAACGTACAACTTTGTGCTAATTGCAAGTGGACACAGTAGTAAGGCACTTGCAATTGGCTTTTTTGCGCCAATTATAGCCAGTATCCTGCTTACCATCAGGGGCAAGTATTGGTACGGTGCTAGTTTAACGGCATTGTTTCTAGCCTTGGAAATCAGGACCAACCATGTGCAGATGACCTATTATTTATTGTTGGCTATTTTGGTTTTCGTTTTGGTTGAGTTTTATCAGGCATATCGAAATAAAACGATTTCAAACCTAATTAAATCATTTGGCTTTCTTGCTTTATCAGTAGTACTTGCCATAATGATTAATGCCAGTTTACTATGGTCAACAGCAGAATACGCCAAAGAAACCAATCGCGGTAAATCTAATCTTACAGCAGAAACTTCAACTGATAAAGACTCTGGAATGTCAAAAGAGTATGCGTATCAATGGAGCCAGGGGGTTGGTGAAAGCTTTACCTTTTTAATCCCCGATCTATATGGTGGTGCTTCCGGTGTAGAAGAGCTGGTTAAGCCTGATGGAAATATGTATAAGGCAGTAGCTGAAATTACGGGAGGAGACCAGGCACAAACCACCCAGGCCATTCAACAATTGGGACAGCAATTAAATATGCAGCAATACTGGGGTGAAAAACCTTTTACACAAGGTGGTTATTACTTTGGTGCAATTATTTGTTTCCTATTTGTATTTGGGTTGTTCATTGTTCGTAATCCTTTAAAATGGTGGATTCTGTCTACAACAATACTATTTATATTATTATCATTCGGTCGCCATTTTCCATTAGTAAGTAACATCTTCTTCGATTATTTCCCACTTTATAATAAATTCAGGGCTGTAGAATCAATCTTAGCTGTGGTTGGATTGATGGTTCCTATATTAGCGCTTTTAGCAGTTAAGGAAGTACAGGATGGCAATATCGATCAGAAAGTTTTAATTAAGAAATTAACATGGTCTGCCGGGATAACAGGTGGTTTTGCACTTATTGTCGCCATTGCGCCTACACTATTCTTCAGTTTTCAGGCCTCCAATCATGCACAAATAGTACAAGCTTTAACACAGAGCTTGCAAAATAATGCAGGTGTTGCACAGAAAATTGCGAACGGTTTAGTTGAAGATAGAATTGCTATTGGCCGTGGAGATGCTTTTCGTTCCTTCTTTTTTATATTAATAGGTTTTGGCATCATCTGGGCATTTATTACAAAAAAATTAAATGCACAATTGGCTTTCGGTTTATTAGCACTTGCCATTTTAGTAGATATGTGGCAGATAGATCGCCGCTATTTGAATAATAAAAACTTTGAGCCAAAAACAACGGTTTCCAATTATTTTCAGCCAAGAGATGTAGATAATTTTATATCAGCAGATAAAGATCCGAATTTCAGGGTTTTCGATGCCTCTATCAATACTTTTAATGATGCTAGTACTTCTTCATTCCATAAAACGGTTGGTGGTTATCATGCTGCTAAATTAAAACGTTTTGATGAGCTCATTCAGCATCAGTTCAGCAAAAGCGTCAATCAGGATGTGTTAGATATGCTGAATACAAAATACATCATCACACAGGATCAAAAAACCGGATCGTATAAAATGCAGCGTAACCCTACAGCTGCGGGTAATGCTTGGTTTGTAGAAAGCATACAGTTTGTTAAAAATTCTGATGAGGAAATGAAAGCCATTAGCAGTTTTGATGCTAGAAAAGAGGCTATTGTAGATGAAAGCTTTAAAGGGTTGGTAGATAGCAAAATTTTAGGTACCGGGCAGGAAGGTTTTATAAAATTAACCAACTATAATCCTGATCATTTAACTTATGAATATTCTACAGCGAAGGAAGTTGTTGCAGTTTTCTCTGAAATTTACTACAATAAAGGTTGGAAAATGTATATTGATGGTGTTGAGAAACCCTATTTCCGTGCAGATTACGTATTACGTGCTGCAAAACTGGAAGCAGGTAACCATAAACTTGAGTTTATTTTTCACCCAACATCATACTATGCAGGAGAAAACATTTCTCTAGCTGGATCAATTCTTTTGTTAGTAGCATTAGGATTTGGTATTTACGCTGAGAACAAGAAAAAATCAGTGGGCATAAAAGCATAAACTGATCAACCATTATTTAAAACCCATAAGAATAAAATCTTATGGGCTTTTTTATGCCCCATCTTTTTAACTTAATTTATCATCACAAAGAATAATTTAACAATCACGTAACATTTGGTTGATAGACAGTGTCTTACATTTGTAATGTAAATCAGATGATATGTTAGAATCATTCTTCGCTGTATGCCTGCTAATAATTGTACTTTATTTCTTTAGCCCTTTCGAGGTAAAACTTGATGAGGAAGAAGACTGGTAAGGCAGTATTTTTATATCTGAACTGCTTTTTTGAAGCGGTACTAGCATTCGTCCCCCCAAATTTTAATTTATGAACAAAAGAAATGTTGATGTAGTCGTAATATCCGATGTGCATTTGGGCACTTATGGCTGCCATGCTAAAGAACTTTTAAAGTATCTGAAAAGCATTAAGCCTAAAACCCTTATCTTAAACGGAGATATTATAGATATCTGGCAATTCAGCAAACGTTACTGGCCAGAATCGCATATGAAAGTGGTTCGCAAATTAATGAAATTTGTTTCTGAAGGGGTTCAGGTGCACTACCTTACAGGTAATCATGATGAAATGCTCCGTAAATTTGATGGCATGGAGATGGGAACGTTTCACCTTCAAAACAAACTGATTATGGAATTGGATGGTAAAAAGGCCTGGTTTTTTCATGGTGATGTTTTTGATGTGACTATGCAACATTCTAAATGGCTGGCCAAAATGGGTGCAGTTGGTTATGATAGCCTTATTCTTATTAACAGCTTCGTAAATTGGGTGCTTACGGCCCTAGGTAGAGAGAAAATGAGTTTTTCAAAAAAAATCAAGGCCAGGTTTAAGGATGCTGTGAAGTTTATCAATAGTTTTGAGCAAACAGCTGCTGAGCTGGCTATAGAAAAAGGCTATGAATATGTAGTTTGTGGCCATATTCACCAGGCAGAAAAGCGAGATATTGCCATGGATAACGGAAGTGTAACTTATCTGAATAGTGGCGATTGGGTAGAAAGTTTAACAGCATTAGAGTACCAGGATCAAAACTGGACCATTTTTAAATATGATCATAAAGAATTTGTTAAGGATGAAACAGATGATGGAATCCTTTCAGATTCAGAAGATTTGAAGAGCAAATTAGATGTAAATATTCTTTTGCAACATATAAAATACGAAATTGCTCAATAAATTTGAGATATTAGGGCTTAAATGAAGATACTTTATGCAATACAGGGAACCGGAAACGGTCATATTAGCAGGGCCCGGGAAATTATTCCATTACTGCAGAAATATGGCGAACTTGATATTCTGGTTAGTGGAACACAAGCCGATGTAAAATTGAGTCAGCCGGTAAAATATCAGCTACATGGCTTCAGTTTTATTTTTGGGAAAAAGGGCGGTGTAGATCATTTCAAAACCTGGTTAAGCATGAATCTTTTCCGTTTTAGAAAAGATATGAAGCAGCTTCCATTAAAAGATTATAATCTTATTGTTAATGATTTTGAGCCTGTAAGTGCCTGGGCTTGTAAGCTTCAGGGGATAGAGTGTGTTTCTTTAAGCCATCAGGCTGCATTTAAATCTAAAAAAGTTCCACGCCCTAAAACATTAGATTGGGGTAAATTAATTTTAAGTCGGTACGCCCCTACTAAACATCATATTGGGTTCCACTTCGATCGGTATGACAGTTTTATTCATACGCCAGTGATCCGATCTGAAATAAGAGCCATGCAAACCGAAAATCTCGGTCATTATACCGTTTACTTGCCTGCTATAGACGATAAACTACTGGTGAAGCTTTTTATGCAACTGCCAGAAGTGAAATGGGAAGTCTTTTCAAAACATAGTAAAGTTGCCTATCAGGAAGGAAATGTATTTGTAGAGCCAGTGAACAATGAAAAATTCAACAAGAGTTTGGCTACCTGTGAGGGTTTATTTACCGGAGGTGGTTTTGAAGGCCCATCAGAAGCACTTTATTTGAAGAAAAAATTACTTGTTGCGCCCATGCGCTTTCAGTTTGAGCAACAGTGTAATGCTTATGCTTTAAAGCAATTTGGTTTACCTGTAATTTGGGGGAGCTCTAATAACTGGTTACCAGTGATTAAAGAGTGGGTAGCAAACCCTCAAAAACATGAGTTTGATTTTCCGGATGAGACGGCGCAGATTATTGATGATATGGTGAAAAAATATGCAAGGGTTTAAGTTCAAATGAATTTCATGGTGTTATATTTTTGGATTATATAAGACATAGAAGTTAATGTAAGCTGGAGTGTTGTTAAACTGCAAAACAAAATTTAAGCTTTCTGCCTTGGTCTTTCCGCTTTAGTCTTTCTTAAATTATTTTCTTTACTTTGCATCTCTTTGAAAAAGGCATGATTAATCAGTTTAGAAAGCTAAATCCCATTAACCTCATTTTATTATTGGCTTACACGTTTTTTATGCGTATTGCCATATTTTATGAGTTGCCAGCCCAATTGAATTTTGATTTCCTCGAGCCTTTCGCAAGGTTGCTGATTAATGTAGATTTAGACAATGCACTTTCTCCATCAGCTAATATTTTTATTGCATCAACATTAGTTTTTATTCAGGCTTTAATATTTAACCGTGTAGCCAATAATCATAACCTGCTTGCTAAGCCAAGTTTCTTACCTGCTTTAATGTATGTCACAGGCACTAGTTTATTTATGCCATTTATGGTTTTAAGTCCGGCATTAATTACAAACTTCCTGCTCATCTGGTTAATTGATAAATTTCTTAAACTGAATAAAAGTGCAAATTCCATCACAACCGTTTTTGATATCGGAATGATCATTGGTGTGGGCACTCTTGTTTATTTTCCGTTTATGGCTATGCTACTGCTCATCTTTTTAGCGCTTTTGCTTTTTAGGTCGTTTAATTGGCGGGAGTGGGTTGCCGGGCTTGTGGGCTTTCTCACCATCTTCTTTTTTCTGGCCGTGTTTTATTACTGGAATAATAATATTGTTTCTTTTTATCAAATTTGGAGGCCACTAGGGAATAAATTTCCATCAGTTTTTAAAATCAATTATAACGATTACCTGGTGCTCATTCCGGTTACGGTCATTATTATTCTTGCTTCACTGCAACTTCGCGAAAACTTCTTCAGAAGTTTTATCAGCACCCGTAAGGCCTTTCAGTTATTGTTCTTTATGTTTATTGTTGCAGGTGCAAGTTTCTATTTAAAACCGAATTTCCGCACCTGGCATTTTTTGCTATGCGTTCCACCTGGTGCCGTGCTTTTAGCCTATTATTTTAGTAATGCCAAAATCCGGTGGTTCTATGAAACACTATTTGTTTTATTTGTCCTTTCTGTACAATACTTTCTTTTTGTTTAACCTTTTTTAACAAAAAACTAGAACAAAACTTAACAAAGATTAATAGCTTTGTGGCATGAAGTTTCGCATTAAAGCTTGTTTAGGTTTTAATCTGGTTGATAAAGGTATGTTTTCAGTTCGGGAGATTATCGCATAATAATGTATACATGCATAGATTAACTATTGATATTGGAAACTCATCGGCAAAAATAGCTGTTTTTGCTGATCGTGAAATTATCCATCATCTTCGTTTGCTTAAAGTAGGTATTATTGATTTAGCACATCTAATTGATAAATTTTCGCCTCAAAAAGCAATTATCAGTAGTGTAAATCAGGAAATTACACCTTTGGAGGGATACTTAAAAAAGCATACAAACTATACCCGGTTTTCAACTTCACTAACAAATGGAGTGATTAACCACTACCAAACACCTAATACTTTAGGATTAGACCGATGGGCTGCTATGTTAGGTGCAAATGGTTTAGGTTTCGGTACAGCTTGTTTGGTGATAGACGCCGGAACCTGCATTACATATGATCTGCTTACGGGGAAAAATGAATATTTCGGAGGAAGTATTAGTCCGGGGATAAACATGCGTTTCAAATCAATGCATGAATATACTGGAAGGTTGCCTGAAGTAAACTGGAATGCAAATGAAGGGATTCCGGAAGGCTTTGACACTATTTCTGCAATGAAAAATGGTGTTTTACAAGGAATTATAAATGAAATTGAAGGTTATTTAGCCTTAAATAATATAAAAGAAAGTACTTTAAAGGTGATTATAACAGGGGGCGATGCTAATTTTTTGTTTAAGCAATTACAAAACAGCATCTTTGCCCCTCAAATTATAAAAGATCCATACTTGGTTTTAAAAGGATTAAATGAAGCTATTGCAGATTAAAATGTACAAAAGAATAAATTATATTGCAGCCATACTCGTTCTAGTTTGTGGTTTAGGAGCTCAGGCGCAGGTTACCACATCATCACCATATTCGAGATTTGGCCTTGGAAATATTAAAGGTTCATTACTTCCTCAGCTAAGGGCTATGGGTGGTATTTCTACTGCTGTGAACAAAGTAACTGGGTTTAATTATATCAATATGCAAAACCCGGCATCGTATTCTGGCATTACGTTAACCACCATTGATATTGGAATGAGTGCTAATTTGACGAATTTATCCAAAAATGATTTAACTGAATCTAGTTTTAACTCTACGTTTAGCCATTTAGCCTTCGCTATCCCGGTAAGCAGAAAATCAGCCATCAGTTTTGGTATTATGCCTTATTCTGATCTTGGATATTCTTATAAAAATAGTGTTAAAATAGATACCCAATCTGTTAATCAGCTTTATGAAGGCGAAGGTGGTTTATCTAAAGCATATTTTGGTTACGGACATCGTTTTGGAGACCATTTAAGAATAGGTGGTAACGTTGAATATATTTTTGGAAACTTACAGACAACCAGGGCTACGGAGTATACCGCTGTAGGTGCAATTAATGCAAAGCTTCAAAATAAAAACAGCGTTGGTGGCCTAAATTATTCTTATGGAATTCAGTATGATTTTAATTTAGGGAGTAAAACACTGTTAACCTTAGGTTACTCTGGAAGTAGTTCTTCTAAAATTAATTCGCAGCAAAATTCCTATGCTATACAATATACCAGAGCAGCAGATGGTACAGAAAATGTAGCTTCTGATACTTTAAATGTAATTAGTGGGGCAAAATCTTCTTTAACATTGCCGTTATCACATAACTTTGGGATTTCACTACAACAAAATGATAAATGGTTAATTGGTGCTGATTTTAGAATGAGTAAATGGTCCGCAACCAGTATCAATAATGTTAATTCAGGTTTACAAGATAGCTGGGGTGCATCATTGGGTGGACAATGGACACCAGATTACACTTCATATAACAGCTATCTGAAACGGGTAGATTATCGTTTAGGTGTTAGCTATGATAAAACTTATATTAAAATCGGAAACCAGGATATTAAACAAATGGGTGCATCATTCGGCTTTGGCTTCCCCCTTCCAACAGCTAATGCAGGCTCGGCTTTCTACAAAATCAATTTTACTACAGAGATTGGCCAAAGAGGTACACTAACCAATAACCTGGTTAAGGAACAATATATTAATTTTCACCTTGGCTTCACGCTTAACGATACTTGGTTCCGTAGATACAGGGTAGATTAATGAAATTGCAAACATATTTTTTTGGTTTGATGCTGGGACTACCACTTTTTCTGGTAGCATGTGGAGAAGATGACCTAAAAAAAGCGAATGCTATATCTGCAAAAAAAATAACTTTTACCCGAGATCGTACAATTGGTGTCGAAATTATCTACAGTGATTCGGCCAGAGTTAAAGCAAGAGGGAAAGCACCCATCATGGATAAGGTTACGCCATCAACAGGTGTAGCTTATGAAGAGATGATTAAAGGTGTTAATATCGATTTCTTTAATCCTAAAGGAACCATTGATGGTAACCTGGTATGTGATTATGCCATCAGAAAAGATGAGATCAAGCAAACTATCTTCAGGAAAAATGTGGTAGTTAAAAATGATAAGGGTGATACCTTTTCCTCTGAAGAATTAATCTGGGATGAAGCAAAGAAGATTTTTTATTCTAACCAAAGGGTATATGTTAAAGGTGCTGATGGAAGTATTGGAGATGGAATAAATTTTAAGGCTCCTCAGGATTTCAGTACCTATGAGATGGAAACTGGCAGCGGGCAGTTAAATATGCAGGAAGGCGTAGCGCCGTAAATAATAGTTTTGAATGAGTGAATTTTGAATGAGAGAATACTGTTTTCGATTTGATTAAATTATATGCTATTCTATCATTCTATCCATCTCTCATTCCCTAATTAAGTAGTTCTATTTGCTTAAAAGTTAAACACTTGATAAATAAAATTTTGTGTTTTCTTTTTTAAGGCAAATTTGTATCTTGCGCCCTCTTAAAAAAAACTAAATAAATTTATAAAGTACAATATGGGATTAATGACATTTTTGCGTAACCGTGCGGGCTATATCCTGGTCTTCGCCATTGGTTTTGCAATTGTTGCATTTTTAGTAGGTGATGCAATTAACGTGGGTAAGCCTTTCTGGTCAGCAAACCAAAAGGTAGTAGGTTCTGTAGATGGAAATGACATCAGTATAGATGATTTTCAACCAAAAGTAGATCAAAGTTTAAATCAATTCAAACAACAATACGGTGGAAGCGTAAATGCACAAATGACTGCAATGGCTGTAGATCAGGCATGGAATGCTGAATTGGGAAAAGTATTGTTAACTAAAGAATATGACCGTTTAGGGCTTACTGTTTCTGAAGATGAGTTATTGGATTTGCTACAAGGTCAAAATCCGAGCCCATTGGTAAAACAATATTTTGCCAATCCTCAAACCGGACAATTGGATCGTGCAACCCTAATGAACTTTTTAAAATCAAAAGAGCCACAGGCATTACAACAATCTAATCTTTTACAGCAAGAAATTACCAACCAGGCTTTGCAGACTAAATATTCTAATTTAATCCGTAATTCTGTTTATGTAACTTCACTTGAAGCAACAGATGAATATATTAACCGGAATAAACTGGCTAACTTTAAATATGTGAGCCTAGATTATACCAGCATTCCAGATGCATCTGTAAAATTAACGGATGGTGATTACACGGAATATTATGATCAAAACAAAGCACGATTTAATAATCCACAGGAAAGCCGTTCTTTTGAATATGTTTCTTTTAACATCAATCCAACCGCGGGTGATTCAGCAGCTGTTAAATCACAAATAGATAAAATTGCAGCAGATTTTAAAGTAGCTAAAAATGATTCTCTTTTTGCTGCGATCAATTCAGAAGTTAAAGTTCCTTATACTTATTTAACAAAAGGTAAATTAGATCCGGCAGTAGACTCAGCGGTTTTTACATTGCCAGCAGGAAGTTATTATGGACCTGTTTTATCAAACAATTCCTATAAGCTAGTGAAAGTTGTTGATACCCGTTTCTCTCCAGATTCGGTTAAAGCCAGCCACATTTTACTTGATCCGGCAAAAATGGGTGGAGAAGATAAAGCTATTAAATTGGCAGACTCTTTAAAAGGCTTAATTCTAAAAGGGGGTAACTTTGCACAATTGGCGCAAACCTATAGTGTAGATGGTTCTAAAGATAAAGGTGGAGAATTGGGTACATTTGCACGTGGTGCAATGGTTCCTGAATTTGAGAACGCTGTATTTGAAGGAAAAGCAGGTGACATTAAAGTAGTTAAATCACAGTTTGGGGTACATGTTATTAAAATTGAGAAGCAAATTGGTTCATCAAAAGTGGCTAAACTGGCTTACATAGAGAAAGCTTTAGCTCCAAGTAGTAAAACACAGGCTGCAGCTTACAAAGCAGCAAGTAGTTTCTTAAATGATGTTAAAGGAAAAGACTTTTCTAAATACGCAAAGGAAAAGGGGTTGAAATTGGCAGTTGCTGATAAAATTACAGCTACTCAAGGTTTTGCACCTGGATTAGATAATCCACGTAAATTAATTCAAGATGCTTATGCTGCTGATCAAGGTGATGTATTGCCTCAAATCTATACCATGGCCAATGCTTATGTAATTGCTCATCTAACTGATGTTAAGCCAAAAGGTATTTTAACTTTAGATCAGGTTAAAAAAGAAATTGAGCCAATGGTTCGCAACGCAGTGAAGGCTAAAATGTTGAAGGATAAATTCAATAGTGCTGGTAAAGCAAGCTTAGCTCAAATTGCTTCTAAGGTAGCTCGTCCAGTTAATCCGGTTCAAAATATAGTTTTCGCAAACCCGATTCTTCCAGGTATTGCGCAAGAAAATAAATTAGTGGGTAGTGTATTTGGTTCTCAGCCAGGTAAAGTTTCTGCTCCGGTAGATGGCGAACGTGGTGTTTATGTGTTTTCAGTAGACGGATTTACCAATCCGGCACCTATTGCAAACATGTTCAAACAAAAAGAAGGAATGTTAATGAGTTTAGGACAGCGTTCGTTACAATCAGCTTTCCAGGCCTTACAAGATAATGCGAAGATAAAAGACAATCGTGTGAAATTCTATTAATTAGAAATTACGTAGTTTTGTAACCGTTCCGAAGTATATTCGGAACGGTTTTTTTATTTAGTGCCATGGAGATACAAGAGAACATTATCAACAAAGTAGCCAATAGCGGATTAATCACCCTCAACCTTGAAGACTATTATCACCCAGGTGAGCGGGTTATCTATGATATTAAGGAAAATCTTTTTCATGGATTAATGTTAAGGGAAAAGGATTTCAGGGCATTTATAAAAGACCATGACTGGGCGCAATACCAAGATAAAAATGTCGGCATTATTTGTTCTGCTGATGCGATTGTTCCTACCTGGGCTTATATGTTACTGGCTAATAAAATGAGTCCTTATGCGCATGAGGTTGTTTTTGGTGGTATTGAGACCCTTGAAGCGGTGCTGATGACTAAAGCATTATCAAAAATCAACACTGCAGATTATGCGAACGAGCGTGTAGTGATTAAAGGTTGCGGCGATATAGACATTCCGGTGTCTGCATATGTTGAGATTACCAATTTATTAACACCAATCGTGAAAAGTATCATGTTTGGTGAACCTTGCTCTACCGTTCCGGTATTTAAAAGAAAAGATTAAATTGGTTTGCTTTTTGTATATCTTTCATCAGGATTGGATATTTTAAGGTGATCATTATTGAACTCACCTCTACACACAAGCAAATGAGAAAGATATTTTTAATTTTTATAGGCATTATTGCAACAATAGTTACCCAGGCCCAACAGCTACCCTTAAAAAAAGAGGCTGTTTTTCAGGATGGGGAGGTGTTACAGTATCGACTTCGGTATGGATTTATCACTGCTGCAGAAGCAACAATCAAGGTGACTAATTCAGATTTAAAATTTGATAATAAGCCAACATACCGGTTATCGGTTGATGCACAAACTTCTGGTACTTTTGATGTTTTTTATAAGATCAGGGATCGTTATGATTCCTATATTGATAAAACAGATTTGCTTCCTTACTTCTACCAGGAAAATATCAGGGAGGCCAGTTATAAAAGACAGGATAAAGCAAGATTCAATCAGGATGGAAAGAAAGTGGTTTCTAACAGGGGAACGTTTAACACGCCTACAACCCAGACTTTCGACCTGGTGTCTGCCTATTATTTTGCCAGAAGTTTAGATATTAGTAAAATGAAGGTAGGCGATACCTTCAAGCTCAATTACTTTTTGCAGGATGAAATCTCTGCACTGGAAATAGAATATGTAGGTAAGGAAACGATCAAAAGTAAATTAGGGAATATACGGTGCCTTAAATTTAGCCCATCCATTAAACCTGGCCGTATCTTTAAAAAAGATAGTCGTCTATATCTATGGGTAACAGATGATGGGAATCGTGTTCCGGTAAAAGCTCAGGTAGAAATATTGGTTGGCGCTGTAACCATGGAATTAAAATCAGCCGCAGGTTTAAAATATGCCCTGGCAAAAGAATAATGATGATAGAAGTTGAACAGGTGCTGGTGCACGAAGATGTATTAAGAGAGAATTTTGTTTGTAATTTAAGCAAATGTAAAGGGATTTGTTGTGTAGAAGGTGATTCCGGAGCTCCATTGGATCAGGAGGAGACGGCTATTTTAGCAGAAATATATCCAAAGATCAAACATCTATTAAATGAAAAGGGCATCAGGGCTATTGAGGAACAAGGCACTCACGTGGTGGATGAGGATGGAGATCTGACCACCCCTTGTGTAGATAAAAATAAAGAATGTGCCTATGTGCTCTTTGAAAACGGTATTACCAAGTGTGCCATTGAAAAAGCATATGAGGAAGGTATTGTCGATTGGCAAAAACCGATATCCTGTCACCTTTACCCTATCCGCATTACTAAATACCCGGAATTTGATGTATTAAATTACGATCGCTGGCATATCTGTCATGATGCCTGTACTTTTGGAAGAGAACTAAAAATTCCGGTTTATAGTTTTTTGAAAGGGCCACTGATTAGAAAATATGGAGAAGAGTGGTACAAAGAACTTGAGAGCTCTGTTGCTGCTATGTAACCTATTTTTTGTAATCTAAAACCTAGTGGAAAAGCAGAAAAATTTATTGTAGTTTAAATTGTGATGCATGCATCATATGTGCCTTAACAGGCGACCATCATGCAATAGGACAGCCATAGGACACGGCCAGGATGCCCAGCTGAATGCCATTCTTTTGCTTATTGAAACTTGTCGGTGCGCTTTCTATTTTATGCAAGTTCTGATCAAGTAATCATCTCAAATTCTAACGATATTTACTGTTAAAATCAAAATGCGCATCTACTTAAATTGTTTATTTGTAATAACTATGTTATTTTAGCCGATTGAAAACAAATATTAAACTGTGAAAAAAATTCTAATCACTGGTGGGGCAGGCTTTATAGGCTCTCATGTAGTACGTCGATTTGTTCAAAATTATCCAGATTATCAAATTGTAAACCTGGATAAACTTACCTACGCAGGTAACCTGGCCAATTTAACTGATATCGAAAATGAGCCTAATTATCGCTTTGTAAAAGAAGATATCACTGATGCCGTTGCCATGAGCGATTTATTCGGGAAAGAAAATTTTGATGCCGTTATTCACCTGGCAGCCGAAAGTCATGTAGATCGCTCTATTACAGATCCTACAGCTTTTGTAATGACCAATGTTATTGGAACAGTTAATTTGCTTAATGCTGCACGTGAACACTGGAAAGGTGAGTACGATCAAAAACGCTTTTATCATGTAAGTACTGATGAGGTATATGGTGCTTTGGGCGAAGAAGGGATGTTTACCGAAACTACTGCTTATGACCCACATAGTCCATATTCGGCTTCAAAGGCCAGCTCTGATCATTTTGTTCGGGCTTATCATGATACTTATGGAATGGATTGTGTGATTTCCAATTGCTCAAATAATTATGGCTCACATCACTTTCCAGAGAAATTAATTCCGCTGGCTATTAATAATATTAAAAATAATAAACCTGTACCTGTATATGGTAAAGGCGAAAATGTTCGCGACTGGCTTTGGGTGGAAGATCATGCCAGGGCTATTGATGTCATTTTTCACCAGTCTAAAACCGGTGATACTTATAACATAGGCGGCCATAACGAATGGAAAAACATCGATCTGATCCATTTGCTTTGTGAAATTATGGATGAGAAATTAGGTCGTGAAAAAGGCGAATCAGCGAAGCTGATTACTTATGTTACTGATCGTGCCGGCCATGATTTACGTTATGCTATTGATTCTACTAAACTTCAAAAGCAGCTAGATTGGGTGCCGAGTTTACAATTTGAAGAAGGATTAGCTAAAACGGTTGACTGGTACCTTCAGAATGAAGCGTGGCTAAACAATGTTACTTCCGGAAATTATCAGTCTTATTACGATAAGCAATACAGCGAAAAATAATGGAAATTGAGCAAACAGGATTAAAAGACTGTATCATCATTAAACCCAGGGTTTTTGATGACCCCAGAGGATATTTCTTCGAAAGTTTTAATAAACAAACCTTTGAGGACAAGACTGGTTTATCTGGCGAATTTGTTCAGGACAATCAATCTTATTCTTCTTATGGTGTTATTCGCGGTTTACATGCTCAAACGGGTGCATTTGCTCAAGCTAAACTGGTGCGGGTAACAAAAGGGGAAGTATTGGATGTAGCTGTTGATGCCCGTCCGGGTTCACCAACTTATGGCCAGCATGTGGCTGTGCGTTTGAGTGCAGAAAATAAGTTGCAATTGTATATTCCAAGAGGTTTTGTGCATGGTTTCTCCGTATTAAGTGAAACTGCTGAATTTCTTTATAAATGTGATAACTTTTTTAATAAAGCCTCAGAAACAGGCGTAATCTATAATGATGCTGATTTAAACATCGACTGGATGATTCCTCAGGATCAGCAGTCAGTGTCAGAAAAGGATCTTTTGTTAAAAACTTTTTCTGAATTGCATCATGGATAAAATATTAGTTATTGGTGCTGGCGGCCAACTTGGGCAATGCCTGAAAACGGTAGCTTCCAGACGTGGCCTTACCGAAATTGTATTTCCATCTGAAACTGATGCGAATATCCTAAACCAGGATGGCCTTCAGGCTTTGCTATCGAAAGAACAGCCTGCTTTTGTGATTAACTGTGCGGCCTATACGGCTGTAGATAAAGCAGAAGATGAGGTGGACCTGGCGAAAGCTGTAAATGAAACCGGTGCGGCTAACCTGGCTATTGCCTGTGCAGCTCATGGATCAACCCTGATTCACGTTTCTACCGACTTCGTATTTGAGGGAAATGAGGTCAAACTCCTTTTAGAGGATGATATTGCCCAACCTATTAATGTTTACGGACAAACTAAACTTGATGGAGAAAAAGCTGTTGTTGCGTTATTAAAGTCTCATTTTATTCTCCGTACCAGCTGGTTATATTCAGAATATGCCAATAATTTTGTTAAAACCATGTTAAAGCTGGGTGCAGATCGTGATGAATTAAATATTATTGCTGATCAGGTTGGTACACCAACCTATGCCATTGATTTAGCCAATGCTATTTTTGATATTATTGAATCTGGCTCTGATGCTTATGGGATTTATCATTATAGCAATGAGGGTGTAACCTCCTGGTTTGATTTTGCAAGCGCAATTTTTGAGATCAGTAACACAGTGGTTAAAGTAAATCCTATTCCAGGGTCTGCTTATCCAACAAAAGCCACGAGGCCTGCATTTTCAGTGATGGATAAAAGCAAAATAAAAAATACCTTTAACTTAACTATTCCTTACTGGAGAAATAGTTTAGTGGAATGTATTCAAAAATTAAAAGAAAATAATCATTAGCTATTGAGCGTTCATAAGCAAATCAAAATTCAAATATGAAAGGTATAATTCTTGCTGGCGGAAGCGGTACCCGCTTACACCCACTTACACTTGCTTGTAGCAAACAAATGATGCCGGTTTATGATAAGCCCATGATTTATTACCCACTGTCTACCTTAATGTTGGCTGGGATTAAAGAAATTCTTATTATTTCTACACCACATGATCTGCCTAACTTTGAAAAATTGTTAGGCGATGGATCTGCTATTGGATGTAAACTGAGTTATGCGGTTCAAGCCGAGCCTAACGGATTGGCGCAGGCTTTTGTAATTGGCGAAGAATTTATTGGTACTGATAAGGTTGCACTTGTATTGGGCGATAATATCTTCCATGGTGATGGAATGGCCAAATTACTGCAAGCCAGTTCAGACCCTGATGGAGGCGTTGTTTTTGCTTATCAGGTATCTGATCCAGAACGCTATGGCGTGGTAGAATTTGATGCGGATAAAAAGGCCATTTCTATTGAAGAAAAACCTGTTTCTCCAAAATCTGATTATGCGGTTCCTGGTTTATACTTCTACGATAATGAGGTGGTTGAAATTGCTAAAAATATTAAACCTTCACCTCGTGGGGAATATGAAATTACCGATATCAACCGCATTTATCTGGAACGTGGCAAACTAAAGGTAGGTGTTTTAAGCCGTGGTACGGCCTGGTTAGATACCGGTACGTTTACATCCTTAATGCAGGCAGGTCAGTTTGTGCAGATTATCGAAGAACGCCAGGGTTTAAAGATTGGCTGTATTGAAGAAATTGCCTATCGCATGGGATTTATAAATGCTGAACAGTTAAAAACAATCGCAACACCATTGGTAAAAAGCGGATATGGTTCTTACCTATTGAAGCAAATCAAATAAGTTTGATAGCAGAGAGCTTCCAAACTTTACAGTAATACTAAAATACTAAACGAGCCCGGATTCATCCGGGCTCGTTTAGTATAGGTTAATCCCATCTGTAATTGCATAAGATTTCAGAATCAGAAATTATGCCATATCTTTGGCCCGATCGTAAATTTATGGATACCAAAAAAGATATTGCCATCATTGGCCTGGGTTATGTTGGCTTGCCTTTAGCTGTTGAGTTTGCCAAACACTTTCGTGTAATTGGATTTGATATCAATGAAAGCAGGGTGAAAAGTCTTGGTAATCTAGTCGATCTTACTCATGAGGCCAACCTTCCTGATCTTGCGCAGGTATTGGCGCTTAATGAGGAAGGGAAAGGTTTAAGATTAAGTTCCAATCTCGGCGATCTTGCCTCTTGCAGTATTTATATTGTCACGGTGCCTACACCGATAGATCACCTGAAAAGGCCAGATCTTCAACCCTTGCTGAAAGCCAGTGAAATGATTGGCTCCATTTTAAAGAAGGGAGATGTGGTGATCTATGAATCAACTGTATATCCGGGTTGTACAGAAGAAGACTGTGTGCCAGTGCTTGAGCGGGTTTCGGGACTACAATATAACCAGGATTTCTTTTGTGGTTACTCGCCTGAACGCATTAATCCGGGTGATAAAGTTAATACCCTGACTAAAATTAAAAAGGTTACTTCTGGTTCTACACCGAAGATTGCTAAAATGGTTAATGCACTTTATGCGACCATCATTACTGCAGGCACCCATCTGGCGCCCAGTATTAAAGTGGCAGAAGCATCCAAAGCTATTGAAAACGCACAACGTGATGTGAACATCTCCTTTGTTAATGAACTGGCACTGATTTTTGACCGGATGGAAATTGATACTTCTGATGTACTTGCTGCTGCAGCCACCAAATGGAATTTCCTGAACTACAAGCCTGGATTAGTTGGCGGGCATTGTATCGGAGTGGATCCCTATTATCTGGCTCATAAATCAGAGGCATTGGGTTATAAACCAGAAGTCATTTTATCGGGAAGGCGCGTGAATGATAATATGGGTATGTTTGTCGCGAATAAAATCATCAAAATGCTGGTGGCCCGTAACAAGCAGATTCAGGGTGCTAAAGTTTTAATCCTGGGATTTACCTTTAAAGAAAATTGCCCTGATACCCGAAATACGAAAGTGATCGACATTTATAAGGAACTCCAATCATTCAGTATTCAGGCCGATATTCATGATCCATGGGCTAATCAAGAAGAAGTAAAGTTAGAATATGGTATTGATTTGATTGCTGAAGATGATTTTATCCAATATGATGCCGTCATTTTAGCCGTAGCACATTACGCCTTCCAGGAAATTAACTTCAAATTATGGAAAACTCAGGGGTCCATCATTTTTGATACGAAATCTTTTATCAATCGAGAAGCTGTAGATGCAAGGTTGTAAAGATTTTTAATGAAATAATAAAACATTCTGTTTGATTTTTCGTTTCCAATTTAGTTTATCTCTTTATTATGATTACGAAAATTGAAATTCTTGGCATTGCTGCCGTAGTTTTTTCTAATTTAATCGCTTATCTCGCCCTTAGACGTTTAAAAGAAAATGAAAAGCGTAAAAAACGCAATAGATTTAACAGGCAAAATTCACTCACTTAAATCTTCCATTCTCTTGTATTTTTTTGAGGAAACTGAGCTAAAATCATCTGATGGAAAATCTTATCATGTGTTTGACTCTTGTTTTCTAAAAGCCAAAGGGTGTTATCAATCAAATGAATTATTCAGTATGTTTGCAATTTAATAATTAGATAAGTTATGAAAGTTGCTTTAATCACAGGTGTGACTGGACAGGATGGTGCGTATCTTGCAGAATTTTTGCTTAAAAAAGGATATTTTGTGCATGGCATCAAAAGACGTGCCTCCTCCTTTAATACCGATCGCATCGATCACCTTTACCAGGATCAGCATGAAAGTAATGTGCGTTTCAAATTACATTATGGTGATTTAACTGACTCCACGAATCTGATTAGAATTGTACAGGAGGTGCAACCAGATGAAATTTATAATCTTGCAGCCATGAGTCATGTGCAGGTGAGTTTTGAAATGCCTGAATATACTGCAAATGCGGATGGTCTTGGAACCTTACGTTTGCTTGAGGCTGTGAGGATATTGGGTTTAACTGAAAAAACAAAAATTTATCAGGCTTCTACTTCTGAGCTTTATGGATTGGTGCAAGCCGTTCCGCAAAGCGAAACTACCCCTTTCTATCCGCGCTCACCTTATGCTGCTGCGAAAATGTATGCCTATTGGATTACGGTAAATTACCGTGAAGCTTATCAAATGTTTGCCTGCAATGGTATTTTGTTTAATCATGAAAGCCCTTTGCGTGGAGAAACTTTTGTGACCAGGAAAATTACCAGGGCGGCCTGTAAAATTGCCCTGGGTTTACAGCACTGCCTATATTTAGGTAATCTTTCTGCACAAAGAGATTGGGGGCATGCGAAGGATTATATTGAAGCCATGTGGTTAATTCTGCAACAAGAGCAGGCAGAAGATTTTGTAATTGCCACTGGGGTGACCACTACGGTACGTGATTTCGTGAGAATGAGCTTTGCAGAATTGGGCATTGAAATTGAATTCTCAGGAAAGGATGAGCATGAAAAAGGAGTCATTATTGATATTGATGAAACTGTGGTCCGAAGTTTAGGTTTAAACGGAGAATTTTTAAAACCCGGTCAAACCGTTGTTCGGGTAGATGCGAAGTATTTCAGGCCTACAGAAGTAGATCTATTATTAGGCGATCCCACTAAATCAAAAACCAAATTGGGTTGGACACCTCGATATGATTTGCCATTATTGGTGAAAGACATGATCACATCTGACCTCAATTTAATGAAAAAGGATGAATACCTTAAACAAGGCGGTTATAAAACACTTAATTATTTCGAATAATCGGAAATAGGATAGGGTTTTTATAGTGTACCATGCTTCAGATATTTTAGTGGTAAACGGTTGATTCAAAATAATATAGAATAGTGAATTTATAGAATTAAATTCTTTTATGTATTTTTATTCGGAGAATTTAAAACTTAATCAATCTTTCTACAAAAGAATTTAAAAGATTAAGGCGACTAAGTTTAAAATAGGAGTTATATCACTTCTTAAATTATAATTTTAACAACAATTTCAGTATTCTGATAAAATGTTTAACTTTTTTAGCAAAAAAAATAAAATTACTGATATTTCCTGGTTGGGAATAGACATGCATTCGCACATTCTTCCAGGCATTGATGATGGTTCGCCTGATGTGGCCACTTCATTGAGGTTTGTGAAAGCCCTGGAGGAGTTGGGTTTCGATCAATTGATTGCGACCCCGCATATTTTTAAGGAATTATATCCGAATACGAAACTGAGCATAGATCAGGCCCGATTTGCTTTGCAACTGGCCATGGATCAGGCAAAGGTTTCATTAAAGTTAGATTCCGGAGCGGAATATATGATCGATCAGGATTTTGACCTGGAAGCAGAAATGTGCCCTATTCAACAAAAGTTTCTTTTGATTGAAATGTCCTATCTTAATGAAAGTCCGAATATCAGTCAGCGGGTTTTTGATGTAGAAATTAAGGGATACCGCCCTATTTTAGCCCATCCAGAACGCTATACTTTCTATTTTAAAGACAAAACACGTTTAAATCGCTTTAAAGAAAAAGGATGTTTGCTTCAGCTTAACCTATTGTCTATTGTGGGTTATTATGGTAAAGAAGTGAAGCAGCTGGCTGAATATCTGTTAAAAGAAAACATGTATGACCTTGCCGGAACAGACTTGCACCATGATAAACATTTGAATACTTTAACGGAAGCCGTTCAAAGCGGAAAGCTTTATGATTTATTAGGTCATTATGGGTTTAAAAACAAAGAATTGTTTGGCGAGGCAATGCCTCAGATCCTTTAGCGTTACTAACTATTAACCGCTATCAGTTTCGCAATCGCATCAACAAGTGTTAATGTTGAGATGCTTTCCTGTGCAATCAAATAATTTTGTATTTTTGGGGTAACATTGCATATCAATATGATGGAAATTTGTGTGAATGATTAAAAGAACATTTGTACAGGTTTTCATAAACAACCTACACATGAAGTTTAAAAATTTACTTAAGGCAACTTTAATTCTTATTGCCTTTCTCTTTTCTCCCTCCTTATATGCTCAAACCAATTATGCCGATGTAAAGGTTGATGAACTGAGTGATGCCAAAATCAGGGAGTTGATGCAAAGGGCCGAATCTATCGGATATAATGATGCCCAGCTGGAGCAGCTTGCATTGGCACAAGGTATGCCGCAAACGGAAATTGAAAAATTGCGTTTAAGGGTTGATAAAATCAGAAAGCAAGATGGAACAGGGACCACCAATACCAATACCACCACAGGTCAGGCTGTGGCTAAGCCTTTTGTGGATGTTGAACGGACGAGGGTAAATAGTTCCCAAAGTAAGATAGATTCTTTAAAAAAAATTAATTCTGCTTTATCTGCGCAGGCTATAGCTAGTGCAGATGAGCTTAATAACCTTAAAATATTTGGTGAAGAGCTTTTTGGTTCAGGTACACAAACGTTTGAACCTAATTTAAGAATGGCTACTCCAAAGAGTTATGTAGTGGGGCCTGATGATGAATTATTGATTGATATTACTGGTGATAATGAAGTGAGTTATAAATCAAAAGTGAGTCCGGATGGAACTATAAAAGTTCAATACGTTGGGCTTATTTCTGTTGCAGGTTTAAACATTGAACAGGCCACTTCTAAAATAAAATCATCCCTTTCGAGCACTTATCCTGCTATTAAATCAGGGAGAACTTCTGTATCCATCACACTTGGAAATATCAAAAGCATCACCATCACCGTAGTGGGTGAAGCCGTTAAGCCTGGTTCGTATACGGTATCTTCGCTATCTTCCTTGTTTAATATATTAAGTAGTGCTGGTGGCCCTAATAAAAACGGAACTTACCGGAATATTCAGGTTATCCGCAACAATAAAGTCATTTATGCTGTCGATATTTACGACTTCCTGTTAAACGGCATTCAAAAAGGCAATATTCGTTTACAGGATCAGGACGTGATCAATATCCCGGTTTATCAAAAACGAATCGCCCTATCCGGCAGAGTAAAACGCCCGGCTTATTTTGAGATTAAAGATACTGAAACCCTTGCGGATGCCTTACGTTTTGCAGGTGGTTTTTCTAATGATGCCTATTCAGCTCAAATTAAAGTGCTCCAAAATACCAATAGGGAGCGGAAGATAATAGATGTTCCTGAAGCTGACTTTAAAACTTATCAACCTAAAAATGGAGATAAGTTTATTGTGGAAAAAATTCTTGACCGCTTTGCCAACCGGGTTGAAATTGAAGGCGCTGTTTTTCGCCCAGGGCAATACGAACTAGATGATCAACTGACGCTTAAAAGCCTGATCCAAAAAGCAGATGGCCTAAAAGAAGATGCCTTTTTAAACCGTGGTTATATTTCGAGGTTAAATGCTGATAACAGTCTGGCATTGGTTTCTTTTGATTTGGGTAAGGTTTTAGCTGGTACAGATCCTGATATTAAATTGCAGCGAGAAGATAGGGTAAGTATCAAATCGATATTTGAGTTACGTGAAGAATTTAGGGTAACCATTCAGGGTGAAGTGAGACAGCCTGGAACATTTGCCTATGCTGAAGGTATGAATCTCGAATCTTTAATTCAAATGGCTGGTGGTTTTAGGGAAAGTGCTACACCCAATAGAATTGAAATCTCCAGAAGGATTAAAAATAGCGATGCCATGTCTGTATCTGCACAAACTGCAGAGGTATTTACCGTTAAGGTAGACCCGGATTTAAAATTGCAGGATCAGGATTTTACTTTGAAACCATTTGATATTGTTTCCATCAGAAGTTCGGAAAGTTATCATACGCAACGCCAGATTAAAATTGAAGGTGAAGTGTTATATCCGGGTATTTATACCATTACCAAAAAAGATGAAAGGATTTCGGATATTATTAAAAGAGCGGGAGGATTAAGTCCTTTGGCTTATGTGGAAGGTGCATCCTTGAGGCGTAACGGTAAGGGAGATTTGCGCATGGATAGTTTGGAAACGAGAAGAGAAGAAAGAGAGAAACTACTGAATCTACAACGCTTAAAACAATCGGGTGCCAGAGATACCACCAGTTTGGATAAAGACCTCGAAATATTAAGAAGTGATCTGGTAGGGATCGACCTTAAAAAAATTATGAATAAGCCGTTATCCAGAAATGACTTAATTGTAGAAAACGGCGATGTAATCCGGGTACCCAAAGAACTTCAAACGGTTAGGGTAACAGGTGAAGTTTTGAAACCAAACAGCATTGTTTACACCAAAGGTAAAAGTTTTACAGGCTACATCAGCGGCTCTGGTGGCTTTAGCTATAATGCCTATAAAAAAGGCGCATTTATTGTGTATTCTAACGGATCAGTTGCGGCAAACCGGAAATTTCTATTCTTCAATAATTTCCCTCAGGTAAAGCCGGGATCTGAGATTTTTGTACCTAAAAGAGCAGAACGTGAGAAGCTTAATGCGGCCACGTTTATTGGAATATCAACAGGTATAGCCTCACTGGCTGCCATTATTGTCAGTTTATTACGTTAAGCCATGTCTGAAACCAATCATAAAGAAATTACACTGAAGGAGTTAGCCATTAAAACGAATGAGTGGTTATCTTATCTCCGGTCGAAATGGTTCATCATTCTGATCGGTTGCTTATGCGGCGTTGTATTGGGCTACCTCTATGCCACTTATAAAAAGCCGAAGTATGTAGCAGCGAGTACTTTTGCATTGGAAGACGCCAACGGAGGTGGAGGCCTGGGTCAGATGGCCGGACTTGCCTCAATGGTTGGTATTGAGATTGGTTCCTCTGGCAATGGTGGTGTATTCCAGGGTGATAACTTAATTGAATTGTATAAATCAAGAAATATGATTCAAAAGTCGCTTTTAACCGAAGTGGATTTTAACGGGAAAAAGCAATTGTTAATTGATCGTTATCTTGAATTTAATAACCTGAAGGCAAAATGGGCTGAACATCCTATTTTGAAAAACATCAATTTTAAGGTCAATAAAAATGAAAAGTTAAACCGGGCTCAGGACAGTATACTTGGTGAAGTGGTGAAGGAAATTGGTAAGAATAATTTGGTGGTAACCAAACCAGATAAAAAGCTGAGTATTTTAAAGGTTCAGGTTACTTCTAAAGATGAGTTATTTTCGAAGGCATTTGATGATGAGATTGTGAAAAATGTGAATGAGTTTTATGTGCAGACCAAAACAAAAAAATCATTGCAGAACGTTGCCATTCTTCAGCATCAAACAGATTCTGTTAAGCGTGAATTAAATGGTGCGCTGGCTGGTATGGCTTCCTTAACAGATGCCAATCCCAATCCTAATCCAGCCAGACAGATATTGAAAGTGCCTTCTCAGCGGAGACAGGTGGATGCACAAGCCAATACGGCAATTCTGACGGAACTGGTGAAAAACCTGGAGATGTCTAAAGTATCGCAACGCAAAGAAATGCCATTAATTCAAATGATTGATGCACCGGTTTTACCCTTAACCAGATTGGCTACGACAAAAACCCAGGGGATGGTTACTGGTTTTTTTCTGGCAGGATTTTTAATGTCGGTGCTGTTATTAGTGAGACGGGGATTTTTATTGATGATTAAATAATGCATGTCGGGCTTAAAGAAAAATATTGTCTTTAATACACTGTTATCCGTTTCTCAAATCTTATTTCCGCTGGTTACCTTCCCTTATGCGTCACGCATATTAGGGCCTGAAGGCATGGGTGCTGTAAACTTTGCTGATAACTTTATTACCTATTTTCTAATTTTCTCTGCACTGGGTATTCCTTTATATGGGGTGAGGGAAATTGCAAAAGTAAAAAATGATTCGATTGCACTTGGAAAAGTGTATTCTGAGCTTATTTTTATTCATTTGGTTACCTCGCTGATTTCTATTTTGATTCTATTGGGGATCAGCTTATCCAGCAATAAGCTGTTTGCCAATTTTGAGCTTTATCAAATTGGAATGGCCATTTTATTGGGGAATGTTTTTATTGCAGAATGGTTTTTTCAAGGGATAGAAAAATTTAAATATATTGCTATCCGAACAGTAGTAATCCGTTTGTTTACCATTCTATTGCTATTTGCTTTGGTGCATTCAGTTGCTGACCGGAATACCTATTACGCCTTAAATTTGGTTGCTACGGTACTTGCTGCTGCTACCAATATGTATTCGGTTAGTAAGCTGGTTAAGATTTCTTTTAAAGACCTCAAGCTCAAACATCACCTGAAACCGCTTTTTATTATTTTCTCTAATAGCATCATTACCACCATCTACCTGGTTTTTGATACCATTATTCTTGGCTTTTTAACCAGTGATGTGTATGTAGGTTATTATTCAGCCTCCATGCGTATTAGTAAAATTTCTTTAGCAGTTATTGGTGTTTTATCAGCTGTATTGTTGCCCAGGCTTACTGTAGCTTTCAAAGAGGAAAACTGGACAACGGCCAGGTTACTCTTACATAAATCCATCAACTTCGTGGTGTTTTTAAGTATCCCCATTGCCATGGGTACTTATTGTTTATCAGCAGAAATCATCCGCTTATTTGCCGGTGAGAAATATTTACCTGCCGTAAGCTCCCTGCAAATCTTATGTTTCATTGTGGTGTTTGTGGGTATGGCGCAGGTTTTTGCCCATCAAATTTTGCTGCCCCTGCACCAGGAACGGAAGATTTTGTATGCTTCATTATTTGGTGTTTTTGTCAGTTTGGGTTTAAATTTTTTACTCATTCCAATCTACAAGCAAAATGGTGCGGCTATTAGTTCACTGGCGACTGAATTTAGTGTAACCCTGCTCTTATTCTTTTTCTCTTTTAAGTTGTTCCGCGTAAAATTTCCCATTTTAGAAACTTTACAGGCCATCGTTACTTCTGCATCTTTTTTTCTTATTAAGATGCTGGTGTTAAAAATAAGTGCTGTGCCCATTGTGGTGGTTGTCATCACCGTTTTGCTATCTGGTTTGGTTTATCTTGCCATGCAGGTATGGGTATGGAAAAATAAAAATGTATTAGAAGTATTGGCAGGCTTTGGGCCTTTAAAATTTCTACAAAAAATTTAGTTATGAAAGCTTGCGTGGTTATTCCGGTGTATACAGATCAGATTCGTTTATTTGAACAGATTTCTATGGATCAGTGTTTCCGGATGCTGGGTAATCATGATATTTATTTTATTGTACCTAAAAGGTTAGAAGGCTTTATTCAGCATCATGATTATGTTCTCAGCCACCAGGCCCGGTATAAAACTTTTGAGGATCATTTTTTTGCTGATATTCCGGCATATAACCGTTTAATGAAATACGATGGTTTATATGCCAGTTTTTTAGCCTATGATTTTATGCTGATCCATCAGCTGGATGCCTTTGTGTTTAGAGATGAACTGATGGAGTGGTGTAAAAAGGGATATGATAATATCGGGGCACCATTGTTTGAAGGACATGATTTTGCCAAACCAGATAGTCCACTGGTGAGTTTAGGTAACGGAGGTTTTTGCCTTCGGAATGTGAAGAAATGTTATGAAGTGGTGAGCAGGTTCAGGAAACTGAAGTTTACCCGGACTTTTGATGATGCCAACCGGCCATTTTATATTAATGTATACCGTTATATTAAACACCAGATGGTTTATATTTATTCTGGTTATCCTTTTCAGCCCATTATTAATGAAGATCTTTTCTGGTCAGAAGTTATTCCTCATAATTTCCCTGATTTTAAATTACCGGAAATTAATGAAGCCATGAAATTCAGCTTTGAAGTTAATCCAGAAGTGTTATTTGAAATGAATCACCATGAATTGCCTTTTGGCTGTCATGCCTGGTGGAAGTACAATTTAGGTTTCTGGCAAAAACATATTAACACCTTCGGGTATCACATTAACGTAGACTAAAGTTTATAAAAATTTGCACATTTGTAATCTATGGGAATAAAACTTCGCTTGTTGCAATCCAATGATGAGGAATACTTTCTTGATTGTATTGATGAATTATATCGTACAATAGAGCAGGCACCCTCTAATTTTGATACCAGGCGGGTTATGGTTAAACATTCCCGGTTTAAATCTTTTCTGGTTAGAAAACTCACGTTATACCCCTCTTTATTTAAAATACGATTAAAATTTGGTGATGGGGCTGCTGTGAATTTTGTTTCCATGATTAGTGGTGATTTCAGGTTGTTGATACCCTATGCTTTCACTACCCAGTTAAATTTCGTTTACATGTATGATGTTTGGCCAAGGTTTCACCGCTGGATTTTCCCGCTTCTGGATTTTTTCAACGTGCGGTATGTATTCTTTTCTTCCAAACAGGTGCTCGAAAATTTCAACCAAAAATATCCTAAAGTGAAGTGCAGGGCGCTCTGGCTTCCTGAAGCCTTATCGGTTCAGGATTATCATTTCAAGGCTTTTAGTGAGAAAGATATTGATGTGCTTGAATTTGGCAGAATGTATGATGCCTATCACGATCAGATCGCTGGACCATTGGCGCTAAATGGAAAGCATCATGTTTACCGAAATCCAGGGATGAAATTGCTTTTTCCTGATAAGCCGAGTTTTTCTGCAGCATTGGCGGCTGCTAAAATTGTGATCTGTGTACCGTCTAATATCACCCATCCAAAACGTGCAGAATACATCTCTTCCATGACTTTAAGGTATTTGCAGGCCATGGCGGCTAAGTGTTTGATTGTTGGTGTTCTGCCTTCTGATATGGAAGAATTATTTGGCTATTCTCCAATTGTAGAAATTGAAATGGATCGTGCAGGAGACCAGATTATTGATATTTTAGCCCATTATGAAGATTATCATGACCTGATTGAACGGAATTATCTTCATGTAATCCGCCACCATCAGTGGGAAAATCGTTGGCAGGTGATTCAAGAAAAAATACAGGAAGCCTTATGATCAAACCTTTGGTGAGTATTATCATACCCACTTTCAATTATGGGCATCTGATTTTAGAAACGCTGGAAAGTGTGATCAAACAACGTTATGATCATTGGGAATGTATCATTGTTGATGATGGCTCCAGTGATGATACCGCCGAAGTGGTGGAGCAGTTTATTACAGCACATCCACAATACAAAATTATTTTTCATCCGGTGGATAATGGCGGCACATCAGCAGCCAAAAATATTGGTATTGGTTTGGCAAAAGGAACTTACCTTCAGTTTTTAGATGCGGATGATTTATTGAGTGAGGATAAATTGAGTGTTCAGGTGGGCATAGCGCAGCAGCTTGATGCGGGTTTGATCTTCTCTAAATCGGTATTTTTTATGGAGGAGGCTATCGGCCGGAAAGAAGTTCAGAAATATCCTGATGGCTTTTTGGCTACCCAAACCTTACATGATTTCAATCTTTTTAACAAGTTAATCATTAATAATATATTAACCATAAACAGCCCTTTGGTGAAAAGGGAACTTATTATAGCAGCGGGACTGTTTGATCAGCATTTGAAAAACAACGAGGACTGGATGTTGTGGTTTAAGGTTGCGATGCTTTACCCACATTTTATTTTCGATGGTGATCATCGTTCTGTTGCCTTCATCAGGGTACATGGTAATAGTGCCATTAACAATAAAAGAAACATGTTTTTAGGCGAAGTAGTGGTTCGGACCTATATGGATCAGTCCCTGTCTACCTTGCTACATCCCGAAGAAAAGGCAGCACTAAAGAAACTCAACCTGGATTTACTGGCCCTTCATGAAGTCAGATCGCTTGGTGTTTCTAAGGGGCTCCGTTATATTTTCAGTAGTTTTGCAAAAAATCCTGTTCGGGGATGGCCATTGTTAAAACAAGGAATTTTAAAATTGAGTATCAGGATCTATAAAACAATCAAATAAATGGGCATTAAACCTTACATCTTGATCCTGATCATTGGTGCACTACTGTTTGTAGATGTGTACCTGTTGGTGAGGTATGCTTCCTGGGGTTGTACACTAGAAGAACTGATTCCTTTTGGTGCATTCCTATTAATCGCAGAAGGCTTATCGATCTTCTCGATCATCCGTTTCGGACAGATTATTAATCCCTTTACCATTTACAGCATTTTCGTGTATATCGCAGGGTTTTCCTTTCTGATTCTTTCAGACAGGCAAATGGGCTACGAATGGCAGTTTGTTTTAATGATGGTTTTTAGTGTGGCCTTCTTTATCATCGGCGGTTTAGTTTCCATGAAAACATTTGCCTTCAGTTTCAAAAATTATATTCCTCCTTTAAGCTCCAGGATAAGCCTTGCATTTTTATTACTGGTTTTTGTTGCGGGTATTGGGGTATTTATTATGGAAGTTGGCCAGTTGGGTTATTTGCCTGTGCTCAATTTAGGGAATGCTGCCGTTTATCAGGATATTAATGAAAATGATGTTACGCCCTTGCACAACTTCATCGTATTAAATTCAGTTTTGCCTGCCATGTTCTATATTCTATATAAGAAAAAGACCATTCATTTCTGGCAGTTTTTAGCACTTAGTTTCGTCTGTGTTTTTATCATCCTTAATTTTTTCAGCCGGCAGATTATTGTATTGTTTTTCTTTTCCATGCTCATTGCCTATAGCTATTATAAAACGATTCCGCTATTAAAACTCTTTTCTATTGGTGCGGCTTGTATTGTCTTGTTTATTGTGCTCGGTCAGTTGCGGGGAAGCTCAGCAGATGAGGATAAAGAAATGTCTGTTAATGAATTTTTAAGGGATTACGGAGATATCACCAAGCCAACCAATATTATTGAAACCTATCTTTCTTTATATGGTGCGGTTAATTTTTCTGCGGGAAATGAGATTGTCAGTACCGCCTTACGGGATGATTATGTGAGTTATGGTGCCTATTCGGCCAGACCTCTTATCACGGTATTGCCTATTGATAAAAATGCCATTTATCCACCGCTGTATAGTTCTTATACTAAAATAGGGACCTATATCGTAGATCCGTTTCTTGATTTCAGGTGGTTTGGGGTGGTTGCATTGAATTTTCTTTATGGATTCTTATCTATGAATTCTTTTAAGAATTACATCGCGAAAAACGGTGAATATTACATTGTAGAATGGTCGCTGTTTATCTTTTGTATTTTCATGTGTTCTTTTACCAATTTCTTTCACATGTTTTTTGTGGCCTTTTTCTTTATTGTAAACCGGCTTGCCATTAAATAAGATGAAGGAGGAAACTACACTAACGATCCTGATGGCTACCTATAATGGAGCCAGATACCTGGAAAAACAGCTGGATAGTATTTTGAATCAACGTTATCCTCATTGGGAACTGATTATTCGTGATGATCAATCTACTGATGATACGGTAAATATCATAAAAGCCTATTGCGAAAAGGATGATCGTATTCAATGCATCCAATATGGTTCGGCACATGGTACCGCCTGCCGTAATTTTTCGGCACTTTTTGATTGGGCTTATGAAAATAATAAAGGATATATCTTATTTGCAGACCAGGATGACATCTGGCTGGATCATAAGCTGGAACGGTCTTTAGCCGGATTATTAAAAAATGAATCCATTCATGGTACTGATTTTCCATTGCTTTGTTATTCTAACCTGAGCTTTATTGATGAGGAGGATCATCGGGTGGAGGCCCATTTACCCTTGCCTCCTCGGCTTAGTTTACAGGTATTGATTAATGAGAACTATGCCTGGGGTTGTACGATGATTTTAAATCGGGCAGCGGTTCAGAAAATCAAGCACATTCCGACAGAATCGGTTAATCACGACTATTACGCAGCCCTGGTGATTGCTGCTTTCGGCCAGAATATATTAATTGATGAAAACCTCATTCTATACCGTCAACATCAAAAAAATGTAAGTGGAAATGTAGACAAAATGACCTTTATGAGTCGTTTTAACCGGTATTTTAAGGATACTGATTATATGCTGAAGCCGCTGATAGATAACTACAACCTGGTGCATTCTTTCTTTAACCGCTACCGCAATGAACTGCAGGAGGATCAGGTGAAAATGATTCATGCCTTTCTTCACGATTATCAGAAAAGCTTTCCAGCTTTATTTTTAGCCATGTGGAAGCATAAAATTTTCAAAATAGGATTAGGTAAAAATGTGGTGTACTTTTACACTTTATATCTCCTGAGGAAAAAGGTGATGGCACATGTTAAAGCTGGAAGTGCCTTATGAAAATACATTTCGATAATATCATTTATAGTTTACAGCGGGCCGGGGGTATTTCTACCTATTGGACAGAACTCATCTCCAGGTTATTGAGGGATCAGCATGATGTTTCCTTTACTGAACTGCCCCATCAAAACATTTCACGGGCAAGTTTAAACATTCCTCAACAGAACCTGATGCTAAAGGATGGAAGACATATTTTATTGGATCGTTTTAAAGTATTGCCCTTATCAGCGGAGAAAACTCCTTTTGTTTTTCATTCGAGCTATAATCGCATTACCCGAAACCCCAATGCCCGCCAGGTGATTACGATTCATGATTTTGTACACGAAAAGTTTTATAGTGGCTTAAGGCGGTACCTGCATCTCCATCAGAAGAATAAAGCCATCCGCACGGCTGAAAAAATCATTGTGGTGTCTGAGCATACTAAACGCGATTTGCTTCATTTTCATCCCTATTTAAAGGAAGAAAATATAGCCGTTATTTATAATGGTGTTTCAGATGACTTTTATTCCATGGATGTGGTGCTAAATGAAAATGCAAGGCCCTACTTGCTTTTTATTGGTTCAAGAGCCTATTATAAAAACTTTACTTTTGCTGTAACGCTTTTGGCTAAACTCCCTGATTTTGATTTTTGCATTGTTGGTGCCGGATTGACTGCTGCAGAAATCAGTTTATTAAATCAAAAAATTCCTGGCCGGTGGAAAATGCTGACCAACATAGATAATGTTCAATTGAATCAGGTATATAATGGAGCATATGCATTAATTTACCCTTCTTTATATGAGGGTTTTGGTATTCCTTTACTTGAAGTGATGAAAACTGGAACTCCTTTTGTAGCTATGAGCAAATCTTCTATTCCAGAAGTTGCCGGGAATGCCGGGATTTTGGTAGATGAGCTTAACCTTGAAGCTTTTAAACAAGCTATTCTAGGTATTCGCGGGAATGAAGCGGTGCTTAAAGCAAAAGGGCAGCAACAAGCCAGTAAATTTTCCTGGGAAAAATGTTATCAGGAAACCATACAGGTATACCACAAATTAGGACAATGAAGATTTCAATCATCACCGTAGTATACAATAATCATCATACCATTAAAACAGCTATAGACTGTGTTTTGGGGCAACATTACCAAGATATTGAATATATCATTATTGATGGAAAATCAACAGATGGAACCTTGGATATTATTCGCAGTTATGGCGATGCAATTAGCCAGGTCGTTTCAGAAGCTGATCTGGGTATTTATGATGCCATGAATAAGGGAATTGCTTTATGTAGTGGTGAGGTGATTGGGATTTTAAATTCAGATGATGTTTACGCCCACGCTAATGTTCTTGGTGAGGTGATGGATTTGTTTGCGAAAGATCCATCATTAAGCATGGTTTATGGGGATCTGGTTTATGTTAAACATCATGATCTGAATAAGGTGGTTCGGAAATGGACATCTGAAAGCTATTACCCTGCATTTTTTGAAGATGGTCATGTACCGCCTCATCCTTCGCTTTTTATTAAGAAGGCAGTTTATAACCGGGTGGGTTTGTTTAATGTAAACATGCGCCTGGCAGCTGATTATGAATTTATGTTGCGGCTTTTTAAACTTTACGATTATAAAAGTTTATACATCAATACCATTTTTGTTAAAATGCGCCTGGGTGGAGCCACAAATGCCAGCATTAAAAACATTATTCAGGGCAACCTGGAAATTTTACGGGCCTGGAAAATCAATAACCTAAAAGCGCCTATTTTATTGATGCCAAAGCGAATCGTTAAAAGATTAATTCAATTTGCCAAATGACCATTATATTAACAGGTGCCAACGGATTTTTGGGCAGGGCTATTCACCGTCATTTTTCTGCTGAACATATTATCAGGTTAGGCAGAACTCAGGGTGAGCTGATTGCTGATCTTGAACAGGAACTTCCAGCCCTTCCCGTTGCAGACCTGGTTATCCATGCTGCTGGTAAGGCACATTCGGTGCCGAGAACAGCAGCAGAAAGCGCAGCTTTTGAAAACGTGAATGTGGACGGCACCCGTCGATTGCTTCAGGCCTTAAGTCATGCATCCCGTTTGCCCAAATATTTTGTATTCATCAGTTCTATTGCGGTATATGGCCTGGAACATGGGGAATTAATTGATGAAAATCATCCTTTGAAGGCTACTGACCCCTATGGGAAAAGCAAAATAGCAGCTGAATCATTAGTGGAAGCGTGGTGTAAAAAAAATCAGGTCGTTTGTACCATCTTGCGGCTACCTTTACTGGCAGGTGAAAATCCTCCGGGTAATTTACAGGCGATGATTAAGGGCATTAGCAAAGGTTATTACTTTGACATCAAAGTGGCTAATGTTAAAAAAAGCATGGTGCTGATTGACGATGTGGCCATTTTTATTGAAAAGATTTACCAGGTGGGCGGCACCTTCCATTTAACGGACGGTTATCATCCAGGATTTAGGGAAATATCAAACCTGATTGCCAAACAGCTTGGTAAAAAAAAGCCCATGGCCATACCTTATGGTTTAATTAAGGCCATTGCTTACATCGGTAATTTTTTAGGTCCAAAATTCCCGATCAATAGCCGAAAGCTGGATAAAATGACAAATACTTTAACTTTTACAGATCAAAAGGCGAGGAGAATCACTGACTGGCGAGCCAAATCTGTTCTTGACCATTTTAAAATATGATTGGTTTTACCCTGATTTTATATACCGCTGTGCTGTTTGGTGTAATGTTGATTTATCTGCGTGTTGCAGATAAAAATAACATTATTGACCGGCCAAATGCCCGAAGTTCTCATTCTGTTCATACCATCAGGGGTGGCGGAATTATTTTCCCTATGGCTTTGCTGCTTGAATTTATTTTTTCCGGGTTTCAGTACGGATGGTTTATCTTAGGTTTAATCCTCATCAGTGCGGTTAGTTTTTTGGATGATCTTAAGCCTCAGAGAGCCCGGTTACGCTTTAGTGTGCATCTGCTTGCCGTAGCATTGATGTTTTACCAGCTGGAACTGATCTATTTGCCCTGGTATATCATTGTTGGGGCTTTATTTTTTGTAATTGGAAGTATTAATGCTGTAAATTTTATGGATGGTATTAATGGCATTACCGGGGGGTATGCTTTACTTACCCTGATTACCTTTTACTACATTAATACCCAGATTGTTTTCTTTATTGAAGGCCAATTACTTGTGGTGGCCATTATTGCGGTTTTGGTTTTTAACTTTTTTAATTTCCGAAAGGTAGCCAGGTGTTTTGCCGGTGACGTAGGCAGTGTGAGTATTGCTTTCATTATCCTTTTTTTTATGCTGCAGCTGATGATGGTTACTCAAAACTTTAGTTATATCTTACTGATGCTGGTTTATGGATTGGATGTGGTTACGACAATGATTTTCCGAATCATTAGAAGGGAAAATGTTTTTGAAGCGCACAGAACCCATTTTTATCAGTTTTTGGCGAATGAGAAAAAAATTCCCCATCTAGGCGTTGCGCTGGCTTATGTTCTGGCGCAATTGATGGTGAACATGTGGGTAATTTACTGGTCTGTAAACAAATTATCTTATCTTGCGATCGTTTTAGTGATAACAGGTACGTTTATTGTGGTGTTCCGCATGATCATTCAGGGCAAAAGGCAATTGGTTGGTCGCAACCAAGCAGAAAATAATTAATCAAATCCGGTGTTTAATAAAGTTAATATAGTACCCCGCTGGCTTATTTTCATCATTGACCTGATGATTTGCCTGATCTCCCTTGGAGTAGCCTATTTTATTCGGTATAATTTTGATATCACTGATTTAGATGTGATCTTCTTTAGCCGGAGTGCATTGGTGACCATCGCCATCAATATTGTTGTTTTTCTGGCCGTTAAATCATACAGTGGTATCATCCGGTATACCAGTGCCCAGGACACTTTACGCATTTTATTTGCGGTAGCGATTAGCAGTGCCAGTTTATTCGTCCTGAATGTGTCTATACTGGCCTTCCTAAATAAGATGCTGATTTCCAACATCATTGTTGTGGTGTATGGTTTGGTTAGTTTTGTGATGCTGATTACCTACCGGGTGCTGATTAAATATTTTTTTACTTATGTTAAAAACCTGAATCTGGATAAGATGCGGGTGGTGATTTATGGGGCAGGAGAAGCGGGTGTAGCCACAAAGAGAACATTTGATCATGATAACCGCATCAATAAAAATATTGTTGCCTTTGTAGACGATGACTTGAGAAAGGTAGGGAAAACCATCGATGGTGTTCGGATACTGGATGCGAAGGATTTGAAATTGCTGATTTCAAACCGGGAAATTGATGAACTCATTTTTGCCTCCTTTAGTATTCCTATTGAAGTAAAAAATGAAATTGTAGATGCCTGCCTGGCCTACGATGTTGTGGTATTGAATATTCCACCTTCCAATGTATGGATAGATGGTAAACTGCAATCTTCGCAGATCCAGAACCTGAATATTGAAGACTTACTGAACCGCAAAACGATCGAAATTGATGTAGAAGGGATCCGCAATCAAATCAAAAACAAGCGAATCATGATTACTGGTGCGGCTGGCTCTATTGGCAGTGAAATTGTACGCCAATTGCTTAAGTTTGAGCCCAGTTTGATTATTTTAAACGATCAATCCGAAACGGCCTTACATGAGTTGTACCTGGAACTGGAAGAATCCAGTCAGAATTCCAATTATCATGCCGCCGTGGGTGATGTACGGGATGTGAAACGCATGGAGTATCTGTTTGAGACCTACAAACCTCATTTTGTTTACCATGCGGCCGCTTATAAACATGTGCCTTTAATGGAGGATAACCCTTGCGAAGCCATTAAAACTAATGTATTGGGCACCAAGCTGCTGGCGGATCTTTCTGTAAAATATGGCGTACGTAAATTTGTGATGATTTCTACGGATAAGGCGGTAAATCCCACCAATATTATGGGCGCTTCCAAACGGATTGCTGAAATCTATGTGCAGTCTTTAAATAATACGCTGATTAACCAGAATCATATTTTTAGCAATGGGTTAAGTTATATTAATGAGCTGAATGTAAAACCAATTACCAAATTTATCACCACCAGGTTTGGTAATGTGCTGGGTTCAAATGGCTCCGTAATTCCGCGGTTTAAGCAGCAGATTGAAAAGGGAGGGCCTGTTACCGTTACCCATCCGGAAATTACCCGTTATTTTATGACTATACCTGAGGCTTGCCGCCTGGTGCTGGAGGCAGGGAATATGGGTGTAGGGGGTGAAATTTTTATTTTTGATATGGGTAAATCGGTTAAGATTGTAGAGCTGGCTAAGAAAATGATCCGACTGGCGGGATTAATCCCCAATCAAGATATTAAAATTCAATACAGTGGCCTGCGTCCGGGAGAAAAACTGTTTGAAGAACTGTTGAACGATAATGAAAATACCATGCCTACGCATCACCATAAAATTATGATCGGGAAGGTGAGGGAATATGTCTTTAATGATGTAGAACAACATATTTATAAACTGATTAACTGTGCCCGATTAAATGATAACCGCCAGGTGGTGGTGATGATGAAACAGCTGGTACATGAATACAAAAGCAATAATTCTATTTACGAAGAACTTGATCATACGAATGAAAAAAACTAATACTCCACGATTAACCCTATTATTTGTTGTAGTGCTTGCCTTTGTTTTGAATAAGGGTAGTTTTGCACAAACGCCCAATCAAAACATCCCTTACTCTTATCAGTTCTATCAGAAGTTAAATACTTCTGTTTACGATATTAACTCTAGTTTTCACAGTTCGATCCGGGGGTTTTATGGGGATGATAGTCTGTTAGTGGGGCAGTATCAATCGTTGATGAAACTTGGTACCGATAGCCTCAATGAAAGAAGCTGGGTAAGGAGAAAGCTTACTGAAGAACACCTGGTTAATTTTAATGGTGATGACTACCATGTTTATATTGATTTTCTGCCTGATTTCCAAATTGGAAAGGAGTTTAAAGAAAGCAAAACCACGTGGTTAAATACCCGGGGTTTCCAGGTTGGTGGTGATATTGGTAAACAATTTTCTTTTTATGCCAGTGCTTATGAGAATCAGGGTGTTTTTGCCAATTATGTAACTGACTTTATTAATACCAATAAGGTGGTGCCGAGTGAGATGACGGGTAAACTGGATGGAAAAACAAAAGACTGGTCTTATGCGAGTGCTTTACTTTCATTTACTCCGAATAAACATTTAAATGTTGCCTTAGGTTACGACAAGAATTTTATTGGAGATGGTTACCGTTCGATGTTGTTATCTGATGTGGCTGCGAATTATTCTTTTTTACGGTTAAGGGCTTCACTGGGTAACGTTCAATATCAAACGATATTTGCCTATATGTTGGATCCGGGTGCCGAGCGCTTTACCGAAGATAGAAGATTAGGTGACCGTGGCAAATGGATGGCGGCACATTATCTGGACTGGAATATTACCAAACGTTTTTCTGCAGGCTTTTTTCAGGCGGTTACCTGGGCTGATGCGGAGAAAGAGGGGAAACGCGGCTTTGACTTTAATTATGTTCATCCCTTTATCTTCCTGCGTTCTGTGGAGAGTGCCAATACCACTTCGCCTGATAAAATGCGTTTAGGGATTAATCTGAAATATGAAATTTTAGATAAAACTACGCTTTATGGACAGTTTATGTTTGATGAATTTACAGCTAAGGAAGTTTTTGCGAATACGGGTTATTGGGCCAATAAACATGCCATTCAGGTTGGTTTTAGAGGATCGGACCTGTTTAAGGTGCCCCGTTTAAATTACCTGGCTGAATTTAACACGGCCAAGCCTTATACTTATTCTCATTTTGACCGCGTTTCTAATTACGCTGCCATGAACCAGCCCTTAGCCCATCCTTTTGGTGCAAATTTCAGGGAGTTTTTAGGTTTACTGAATTATAGCTATAAACGCTTTGATTTTCAGGGCCAGATGATCTATGCCAATTATGGTGAGGATCCGGAAGGTTTAAATTATGGTAAAAATATTTTTTTGAGCTATGAAACCCGTGTGCAGGATTATGGAGTACATACCGGACAGGGCATTAAAACCAATCTTTTCTTTACGGAAGCTAAAGTTTCGTACCTGATTAATCCGAAATACAATTTACGTGCAGAAGTTGGCGGCATCATCAGAAGAGAATCTTCAGCGGTGACTACACAAAATACGGGTTTAATTACTGTTGGCATCAGAAGTACCTTTAGAAATTTATACCGCGATTTTTAATCTATTGCGGATGAACCATATGTTATTACACCTCTCTAAATTCATGCATCATGCTGCTCGTTGAAAAGACTTTTAATTATTTCAAACAAAGATTTCTGAGGAAGTTTTTATACCGGTATGGTTTTGGGAGCCCGGTAGGCAAAAACATCTGGGAAGCTCAGTTTAAGGGTGGCAAATGGGATTATCTCTATTCTGATCAGGAAGCCCTGCACTATAAAAGCATTGCGAAGTTCTATACCCAATATGTTAAAGGAAGTGTTTTGGATGTGGGCTGCGGGCAAGGCGTATTATACCATTACCTGAAACCTGAACTTAATGACGCGGATGGGTATTTAGGGATAGATATTTCTGATACGGCCGTTACGCAAGCCAAAGCGAGTTTTCCGGAGCGCAGGTTCGAGCAGATGGATTATGATTATAGTAAGCTTACTGAACGCTTTGATGTAATCATTTTTAACGAATGTCTTTATTATTTTAAAAAACCCTTTGATAAACTGGCCTTAGGTATCACCGAAAACCTTAAACCTGGCGGTTATTTGATTGTTTCTATTTTCTATTATGCGGAACATGCTGTTTTATGGAAACGCTTAAATGAGCAGTATCAGTTTCTGGCGGTAGATGAAGTTAGCAATGATAAAGGGCAAATTTGGAAGGTAGGAATTTTTAAACCTTAAGTTCATCCTTTTTTCGCCATTGTTTTGCGCTTTTTCGTGCGTAAGGTGCGGTTATTAAAAAGATAGCTTTACTCCTTCAATAAGGGTTCCTTCTTTTCGCAAAGACGCCGTATTAGGGTAAGTAGCTTTTTTAGCTGGCAAGTTAATCTGCTTATAGGAATGATTTTAAAATGCCAAACCTTTGGTTACGCACTAATGTTTCTCGTTTATTCGTCCTTGCGAGGCGGCTTTTTCAGCCAAGGAAGCAATCTATTTCATCAGAATAATTGCTTCATCTTATCGCAAATCCGAGCGTGTCCAGCTTGAATAAGGTATCACTTTAAATCTTAACGGCTAAAGGTTTAAGTTACCTGCAATTGTAAATCATTATTGCAAAGACTGTTTTTTATATTAGATTTAAGTGACCGCTGAAATAGCGAACGTTTAAACCAGTAGGAGCGCAATATTATACATTTAGCTTAAACTCAATATTAGGCTTCTTCCACCCAATGATAAATAGCTTCTTATTTAAATGAAGAAATGCTTGTGGGAGTGCTTTTAAAAAAGCGATACCCATAGGGTCTATTCCGTTCGTAGATATAAAAAAAAAGTCATACTCAAACGAATTCATTATAATTAAATAGATCACTTGCAAAGCATTATTGCCTTTAATTATGGATTTAAATTCAAGAAGTTTTGCTTTTGATATGTTATTTATTTTTTCATCCAAGCCAAAGAAACCTAGAAAAAGCATTCGATTCTGTTTTTCTTGATCAATATTGATAAATTGGATAGTTTCTCCTAAAACCAACTGGTCGTGATCAGCTATTTCAAAATAGCTTTGATTTAAATCTATTAAGATTTCTATATTATTAATTTTTACGGTTTCCATTTTGTAGGGAATTTTTCAATAGACTGAAAAACAACGAAGTGATTGATATAATGTTACAATTTAAACTAATAAGTAGCTCTGGTTATTATTCAAATGGTTCGCTTAATCTCTTTTTGAAACCTAGGTCTTTAGCCTGAAATAGAACATGACATTCATACGCAAAGCTCTTCTCTTTCTTCAACTATATCTGATTGCCAATTGATAGTTTCTATTGATCTGTTAGTGCTTTATTCCAAGGGTGTTATTCGATTTAGTAAACTGCATAAAGCTCGTATTCCTACATCAGAGAGGGAATTCTCGGCAGAAAATCTAAATGATTAGTAAGCCTTTTTCTTTCTGAAATGCGATAAGAGAATCTCGAATTGCTGAAAAATCTCTGTTCCTGTTCAAAATTTTTAATGCAGCATCCATAAAGGCTTTGACATCTTTGCCAGTGCCATTAAAAATACCACTGGAATAATCCTTCGCGATAGTAATATCTGAAATTATCTTACCGTTTTTAATTACTTTAAACTGGAAGTTGTTTGGCGGAAAGATCATTGTTGTACTCTCCATAAAAACTTCTCCTTTTAAATTACCAATATGATTGTTATCAAAAGCGTTCTCAATAGCATTGTGCTCTTCTGGAGATATACGGATCTGTTGGTTATAACCTATAAGGGCAACATTAACTCGATGCGCATTAAGATCTAAATGTATAAATTCGTTGTACATTATTTCCACATTGAAATCACTTTGTTTATATGTTGCATCAGATTGACATGAAGAAAATAATAAGGTTATCATAAATGCTCTGATAACTTGGTTTGCAAGAATATATTTCAGACTCAAAAATTTTTGCATATTATTTAATTTTTTAAGGTTTAATCCTCAAAGGCACAACGTTTGCAATGTGGCGCTACAAAAAGCTTATCAGGTACGCCTTGTCTCTTTATAGAAAGCTTGAATTAAAGCTGTATATATCAATTATTAATTTGATAAATTTAATCACCAAAAAGTGAATAGGCACTCAAGATTTGAAAAGATCAATATAAAGATAGAATTCGATAAATACGTATAATTAATGTTTTCTTTATTCATTATCCTCACTCAGCTGATACCACATTTATCTTAATACAATTTACTAGTTGAGGGTATATTTTAACTTTTCCAAACATATCTTCTATTTAGATATAAAAAATGATATCATTTAAGGATTGTGCTTCTACTCTAAAAAGTAAACCTTTTAAAATAAAGAATTGCAAATGTATCATATGCTTTCCCCTATCAATTAAATTGTGTTTTGAGTGTTTTCTATAATTTAATTGTTTCATGAATATTATAATTCTATTTACTGCTAAGCAGCACATATTTTTTATAAAAGACCTTTTCTATTCGCTTATATTGAAGCGATGACCATATCTAATGGCCTAAGTATTTTCTTCTAATATTAACTCCATGTCTGGTTTATACAAAGAAATTTCTATTTCCAGACCTAAAGAATTACATATTGAAATTATTTTTTGTGATAGATAAAGTGTTTGAACTAAATCATTGGAATTTATTGTGGTATCTATTCCAAAACTTATGGTTGCGAACTGAATAGCATTATTGTTTTTTATTGAAGATAGAGATTGTCTGTTATCTTCTAAAAATATTAATGCTTTATCAATTTGACCTTGGAAATCTCCAAAATCAGATTTGCTTAATACATATGTCAGAATTGAATGTCGACGTACTCTTTTCGAACTATTTATAAGTCCCCCCCCTGTATTTTTTTTGAAATACTGGAATGCCTGCAACTCTAGCAAAATCGTCAATGTCAAAATTTTCACCGATTAATGTTAAAATACAACTCATTATTACAGTTATTAAGAACTAAAAATATCAAATTTATGGAACATAAAACTCTTTATCTAGCTGTTCTCATAATTATATAACATATCATATGCTTAGAATAATCGTTTAAGAATTTTTTCTCCTTGAGTTTGTTTAGCAAAACTGGATCCCCACTTTTAGATACAGATACTATGCAATAAGTTTTCTTCTTTGAACTAGCTGAATCAGCTATATCGTAATGAGTATTGCTTACTCGATAAACATAAAAGTATCCGTTTTTAAATTTAGTTTCAAGTCTGTTTTCTTGATCTACGCCAGTATTTAAGGATTCTAATAGGTAATATCCACCTTTATTCGGTTTTCTTATTATGATAAATCCCTTTGATTGATTTACAGATACACCTGTAGAATTTTCAATTAATATGCAACTAGAATCAAAATTCGACGCATGTTGTATTGTACCAGCATAGTAAGCTATTCTTCCTGCTGAATTTGCTAAATTAACATTCAATAAAGAATCACTTTTGCAAAATTCAAAAATAAAAGCCTTATTCTCGTACTGGATTGAATCTACGTAAAAAACCTTATTACTTATTGGTTTACTACAATAGTTGGATTGCCATTTGCATTGGAAAAGACTTATATCATAAGTACCAGATATGTGGCTAGCATCTTTACACGAAGCAAGAAAATAAATAGAATTATAAAAGTATATCTCATGATGTTAAGGTAGATAAGGTATCAATTAAAACGTTTGCAGGATTTGGTTTACCCTGCATTGGATGCCCATGAAAAGGTATTCCTGGTGATTAACTCTGTAAAATAGCCTGACAGTTGCGGGGTTGGTGCCCGCCCCGCAACTGTTTTTATTGGGCTACCAACAAACAGGTTAAATAAAATTTATTGAAAAGAAAGATTCAACATGATGTCATTAAGCCTTCGGGGAAAGGCTGGTTACAAGGGGTTAAAAAGTCAATTCAGCTAGCTGGTAGTGCTGCTACGGTATTGCTGGCTTCACCGCTGCGGTTGCCTGTCAAAATCTTCAATATGGCGCAGTATATCGCTGTTATTGCGAGTATTGTTAAGGTTACTGTAAAAGATGACTAATATGGAGACTAAAATGGGGGTATTGGGTGGTGTGTCTTTTAGTTTAATCGGACAAATTCAAGCCACCGTAATGCAAACCATCCTACTGGCTGCACTTGGTGCTACAGTGAGTTTCTTTATCAGCCGATTTTTACAGTGGCTTATTCAGGTGAAAGACCGTAAATTTTAGCTGTAATTATTTTTATTTTCAGAACGGGTATGCAGATATGCATATCCGTATTTTTGCTTAAAGCCTAGTCTTTCCCAATAATGAAAAAGTGCTGATTTATTTTACCTGTATAACAGATTAAGTTGTTAGAATCGGTTTTTCATCAATAAAACCGGATCGTATAGCGCCCGCATTATGCGATATCGCCTGCTTAATTTCATATTGATAATCTTCCTATCATCTGTTTCATTGATGGCAAATCTACGCAGGGTGTACTTTGTTTCAAAAGCAGTATAAATGGATAAGCCAAAGTGATAACCTGCCTGTGCAAGCATTTTTTGATGCTGAGCAGGGATCTTTCCATATGGGTAAGCAAATGAATAGACGGGGCACTGCAGTACATCTTCGAGTTTTTTCTTTGAGTTGCTAATATCCTGATTGGCCTCTGTTTCGCTTACGCGATTTAGTCTGATGTGGTTTTCGCCATGGCTGCCAACTTCCATTCCTAAGGTTAATAAGTGTTGGAGCTGTTTAAGATTCATGAGTTTTACACTAGTCATTGCAAATTCCTCAATGTCCCAGGTGTTTTGCCCATCAATGTGATTGGAGGGCATATAAAACACCGCCTTCATCTTGCGTTTTACCATTTCCGGAATCGCAAAATCTAAAAGCTCTGCCGCACAATCATCAAAAGTGATGACGATTTTGTTTTTTAAATCCTTATCGGTTAGTTTTTGCGATACAATTTCCTGAAAAGTAGTTGTTTGCAAACCTTTTTGTTCAATACAGTTTAAAAATTCCAGAAATTTACTGTGAGTGATACACCATGTTTGCAAACTCGGGTGAGGTTGTTCGGCTACGTGGTGTAGCATGGCAATGGGAATATTCAAGGTTTTTCCGGTTAATCTTTAGCGAAAATTATATTCTTCAAATAAACACATTTAATCGTACAAAACCTGAGTTATTTGTACGTTTTTATCACTAAATCCATCCAGATATTGAATTTTAGATGGTATGGTTTTTGTTAAGTTGCAAAAAAGTTTCTTAGCAGGGGAAAGTTTACATACCTTTGCGAGCATTTTAGCGTTCTTGTAACAAAACTATATCATGACTATGAGGATATTTTATCCCTTTTTATTGCTGATCTTTATAAGTACATGGGTGTCTGCACAGACTTTACCAGTGGGTTTATTGGAAAATGTAGAAGATGCCTATAGAAGGCAGCAGCTTTTAGGGAAGGATACTTCCAATAGTTCTTACATGATCAGGCCGATGTTCATGTCTGATGGGAATGATCTGGCTTTAGATCCGGATACGAGTTATTCTTTGCTTCATTTCAGGAAGTTGCTGTATAGCAACCCTAAATTTAAGACACAAATTTATGCTTTGCCTATCGCCTGGCAGCAACAAGTCAATTCCCATCATCCTTATGGCATGAATGATGGATCTATGGTGCAGGCCAAAGGATATCAGACACAAATTTCGGCAGGAATCTATGCGAAGATTGGTCCTTTATCCATCCAATTGAGGCCGGAATACGTGTTTGCGCAAAATAGTATTTTTCAGCGTATAGCTGATGCTCCAAACGGTGCCTATTGGAATACACCTGTAACAGGTGCCTATTACAACCGCATAGACTTACCTGACCGTATGGGTAACCGACAATATTCAAAGATGAGTTTAGGGCAAAGTAGCATACGTTTAAATGTTGGGCCAGTATCTGCAGGGTTCTCTAATGAGAACTTATGGTGGGGACCAGGTGTTCGAAACTCTTTATTAATGACTAATAATGCTTCTGGATTTAGGCACTTAACCTTGAATACCACCCGGCCGGTTAAAACTTATATTGGATCTTTTGAAGCTCAAATTGTTGGCGGACGACTAGAACAATCAGGTTACACTTTAAATCGTGATCCTACAGTTCCGCAGGCCATTAGAAATGAATTGGTTCAAAAGCCATATGATTGGCGTTACTTTTCAGGTATGGTCTTAACCTATCAGCCTAAATGGGTGCCTGGTTTATATTTAGGATTTGATCGTACATTCATTGTGAACCGATCAAAAATGGGGAATAAATTTGGAGACTACTTCCCAATATTTTCTCAGGTAGAAAAAGTGGGCTATGTAACACCAGAAGGTACCTATAGCGAAGATGCTGCGGAACGAGATCAATACATCTCCTTTTTTACCAAATATGTATTTACCGAAAGCAAAGCAGAAGTTTATTTTCAATTTGGTAGAAATGACCACTCTTATGATCTACGTGATGCCTTAGCAGAACCTGAACATACCCGTGCGTACGTTGTTGGAGTAAGAAAATTAATACCATTAAAAAGAACTGATGAATTTATTCAAGTTGGCGTAGAACTTACCCAGCTGGAGAGAAGTGCAACAACTCAATTAAGGGATTATCCAACCTGGTACGTGCATGGGCAGGTGTTGGATGGCTATACTAACAAGGGGCAGGTGCTGGGGGCAGGTATTGGTCCGGGAAGCAACCTACAGACCTTAGATATTAGTTGGGTAAAAGGATTAAAAAGAATTGGTTTTCAATTAGAGCGTAAGGTGAATAATAATGATCTTTTTTATGAATTTGCCTTTGCTTCCGCAGATCGGAGACAATATATCAACAGGCACTGGATCGATCTGGCTGTTGGCAGTACTTTCTCGTGGAATTTCAAACGATTCGTTGCGAATGCACAACTGACTTATATCCGTTCCTTAAATTACCAATATCAATGGCAGGATAGTGATCGACCAGGCGATTACTGGAACTGGAATAAACAAGATGTTAATAATGTACATGCAAAGATTGGATTAGTATACTTATTTAATTAGACTATTTATCAAATAATAAAACTTGTATATTGCTAAATGCATATATAAAATGACCTTTTTTGTTATTACATTTAAATGATTAAGTTTGCAGTTGGTTTGATATAATTTTCTATTTATAATCCTAAATAAACATCAAATAGTATACATCGGGATCTCATATAGATAATTTTGATACTTACCTCTAAAATACCTATGAATAAATACACCTTTAACAAAAACAAGTATTATTATTTCATACTACTTGTTGTTCTTTGCTTTACCACTTCTTGTGTAAGTAATAAAAAAATTGCTTATTTTCAGGATATTCAGACAGTCAATCAAGCGCAGCTGGAAAATGCGACTAAGTTTACAGAACCAGTAATTCAGCCTGACGATATATTAAGTATTAATGTTTTTACGCTAAATCCTCAAAGCGGCGCCATCGTCAATCAGGCTGCTTCAAATACAGTATTGGGTGGTAGTGCAAATACTGCCGCTGCATCTCAGCAAGTATCTGGATTTTTAGTTGATCGCAACGGTGAGGTTGAACTTTCTCTCATTGGAAAAGTTAAGGTAGCAGGATTAACTACCTATCAGGCCCGCGAGTTAATTAGAGAAAAAGCATCTATCGTTTATAAAGAGCCTAATGTTCAATTGCGTTTTGCGAACTTTAAGGTCAGTGTGTTAGGTGAAGTTAATGCGCCGTCTGCCTATACCCTTCCTAATGAAAAAGTTACTGTGCTAGATGCTTTAAGTTTAGCTGGGGATTTGACTATTTATGGTAAACGTGAAAATGTTCTGATCGTTAGGGATAACAATGGGCAGAAAGAATTTGCTCGGTTAGATTTAAATTCCTCTAAAATTTTCGAAAGTCCTTATTATTATTTGAGACAAAATGATGTGGTTTATGTAGAGCCAAACAAACGAAAAGTCTCTGCATCAAATTCTGCTCAAGTTCAAACCATTGGTGTAATAGCATCACTTATATCTGTTATCGTTTTAGCGATCTCTAATTTTAAATAGTTTTTTCTCGATGAGTCATAGTCAACAAGTAAACGATCAACCAAATGTTGATTCCGAAGAAGTAATAAACATAAAGGCTATTATAAGTAAATTGATATCTGGCTGGTATTGGTTAGTTATTTTTGCGTGTATTGGTCTTATTTCATCATATGTTTATCTACATTATACATCTCCATCTTATCAAATTAATGCTAAGTTATTAGTTAATGATGATGAAAAAGGTGGTAGCATTGGAAAGCAAGCAAGCGCATTAATGGATCTAGGGGGACTGATGAGTGGTAAAAGCTCAGCAGATAATGAGGTTGAAATTTTAAGAACTCGTTTTTTGATGGAACAGGTTGTAAGAGATATGCAACTGAATATCATCTATTCCAGAAAAGCTGGTTTAATGACCCAAGAACTATATAGATCTCCAGTCAAACTTACCATTACAAAAAGTATCGATTCTATAAGGAATACAACGTTGGAGCTAACAAAAGTTTCCAATACTAAATTAAATATTAAGGCGAAGAATTTTAATAAGGATGTAGTTTGGGGCCAAGTATTTAATATTGAAGGTATCGGAGCTGTTTCACTCTTGCCGACTGAAGTAAAATTTACAGAAGAAACTTTACTGATAAATGTCACATCAATCGATGATCGTGTAGCTGCCATGATGAGGCAGCTTACAGTTGGGATGGCAAATAAACAGGTTTCAGTTATCGATTTAGGTTTAGTATACCCATTAACAAATAAAGGAGAGGATATTCTTAATAAATTGATCCGCCAATATATTATTACAAATCTAACAGATAAGAATTCGATTGCTGATAGTACTAGTAAATTTATTAAAGAAAGATTAAGTTCAATTGCTGCAGAGTTAGGAGATGTGGAAAATGATGTAGAAAGCTTTAAAGAACGGAATAAGCTTGCAGATATGTCGGAACAAGGTAAGGCTTTAGTTCAAAGTACAAGTGAACTAACTAGCGAATTTGCTAAAGCTGAAAGTCAGGTTACCATTATGAATGATTTGGAAAATTATATGAAAGATTCTGAAAAGAATAAACGTGTTTTTCCAGCATCCTTACTTCCTCAAGATATGGTTTTTTCTGGATTGATGAATCAATATAATGCTTTATTAATTGAGCGTGAAAAACAATTACTAAGTGTTACAGAAGAAAGCCCTTTTATTAAGAATATTGATGAGCAAATTATGCAGATGAGGGCGGGAATATTGGCCAATATTCAAAGTACTAAGAACTCTTTTGTGGTTAATCGAGATAAGCTCAGAAGTCAACTAAACCAAGCGCAAGGGCAGATAGGTGGAGTTCCTCAAATTGAGAAAAATTACTTGAAGCTAGCTCGTAACCGTGATATTAAACAGGAATTATATATTTTTCTAATGCAAAAGGCAGAAGAAACTGCTATTTCCAAAACTTCAAATATTTCAGTAGCTAAACTTATTGATCCTCCTAAAGCTGATAATCGACCAATTAGTCCAAAAAAAAATGTGGTATATTTTATAGGATTAATGTTAGGGATTATTATACCAGCATCAGTTCTTATAATTAGCGATTTACTTAAGACTACAGTATCTAGTAAAGAAGATATCTTAAATACAACCTCTATCCCGATCATCGGAGAGATCAACCACAATTCATCGGATGATAATTTAATCGTTGCAAATCAAGGTCGTTCTGCAATATCTGAGCAATTCAGAGCGCTAAGAACGAATCTTTCTTTCTATTTGAAAAATGATAAAGAAAAAGTTATTCTATTGACTTCCAGTATGAGTGGAGAAGGTAAGTCATTCACTGCAATAAATCTGGGAAATATACTAGCCCTAGCCGGAAAGAAAGTTTTATTAATGGAACTAGATTTACGTAAACCAGGTCTTTCAGCTAAACTTGGCATTTCTAACGACATAGGATTTAGTACTTATACAATTAGTAGTGAAGTTAAGATTGAAAATATTATCAAGCCACTCAAGGTAAACCCAAATATGTTCATTATATCATCTGGCCCTTTACCTCCTAATCCTGCTGAAACGTTGATGAGTGAACATACTCCTGTTTTGATAGAGAAATTAAAAGAGCAATTTGATTATATTATTATGGATGCTCCTCCAATTGGGATCATTACAGATGCTCAGTTATTGGCAATTTATGCTGACGTTACGTTATATCTAGTGAGGCAAAAGGTTACACAACGCAGTCAGCTTAAGTCAGCAGAAGAATTAAAGAAATCTGGTAAGATTAAAAACTTGAGTTTAGTAATCAATGACATTACGACAAAAAGTTATGGTTACGGTTATGGTTATGGTACCTATGGTGCGAATGAACAGACGACATCTCTCTTTGAGACAATTAAAAATAAGTTTAAATTAGGATAAAATATAATAATGAAAGTTGCACTAATTACTGGTATAACAGGACAAGATGGAGCCTATTTGGCAGAACTGTTATTAGAAAAAGGATATATGGTTCATGGTATTAAGAGAAGAAGTTCTTTATTTAATACAGATCGTATTGACCATTTGTATCAGGATCCACATGACAAAGATGTTAGATTCAAATTGCATTATGGCGATCTAACAGATTCTACCAATTTAATCAGGATTATTCAGGAAGTACAACCGGATGAAATCTACAATCTAGGGGCCATGAGTCATGTAAAGGTCTCTTTTGATTCACCAGAATATGTAGCGAATGTAGATGGTATCGGTACGTTACGCATTTTGGAAGCTGTAAGGATATTAGGCTTGGAGAAAAAAACCAGAATTTATCAGGCATCTACTTCTGAATTATATGGAGGTATGCCTGAAAATAAAAATGATAAGGGTTTTTATGATGAAAATTCACCGTTTTATCCAAGGTCACCATATGGGGTAGCGAAGATTTACGGTTTTTGGATAACAAAGAATTACCGAGAGGCTTATAATATGTTTGCCTGTAATGGGATCTTATTTAACCATGAAAGCCCATTAAGAGGGGAAACTTTTGTGACCAGAAAAATCACACGTGCCGTAGCTAAAATAGCACAAGGTTTACAGGACAAATTGTTTTTAGGCAATTTAGAAGCGGAACGCGATTGGGGGCATGCAAAAGATTATGTAGAAGCTATGTGGAGAATTCTGCAACAAGATGTGCCTGAAGATTATGTTATCGCAACAGGTGTAACCACCAAGGTTCGCGAATTTGTCCGGATGGCATTTGCTGAAGTGGGAATCACTATTGATTTTAAAGGTGAAGGTGTAGCAGAAAAAGGCTTTGTAAGTGCGTGCACTAATCCTGAATTTCAAGTTGCAATTGGTACGGAAGTAGTGGGCGTAGATCCTTCTTATTTCCGCCCTACTGAAGTTGATCTGTTAATTGGCGATCCAACCAAATCTAAAACAAAATTAGGCTGGGAACCAAAATATGATTTAGCGGCTTTAGTAAAGGAAATGGTGGCCGTAGATGTTGATCATTTCAAAAAAGAGACGCTTTTGAAATCTCACGGGTACACCATTAAAAATCAATACGAATAATGTCAGAACTATATTTACAGGATAAATCATCATTAATTTACATTGCCGGACATAAAGGCATGGTAGGATCTGCGATTAAGCGAAAGCTTGAAAGTGAAGGCTTCCAGAACATCTTGGTGGCAGATTCCAACACATTAGATTTGCGAAATCAGCAAGCCGTTTTAGATTGGTTTGAAAAAAATCAACCTGAATATGTTTTTTTAGCCGCTGCAAAGGTTGGCGGGATTGTTGCCAATAATACTTACCGCGGAGAATTCTTGTATGATAATCTAATGATCCAAAGCAATATTATAGAGGCCTCGCGACAAAATAATGTTAAGAAACTTATGTTTCTAGGTTCGTCCTGTATCTATCCTAAAATGGCACCACAGCCTTTAAAAGAGGAATATTTATTAACAGGCGAATTAGAACAGACCAATGAACCATATGCCATAGCAAAGATAGCAGGGATTAAAATGTGCGATGCCTATAGAGATCAATACGGCTGTAATTATATTTCTGTGATGCCTACTAACCTTTATGGCTTGAACGATAATTATCACCCTCAGAATTCACATGTATTGCCGGCATTAATTAGAAGGTTTCACGAAGCTAAGCAGCAAAACTTGCCCAGTGTAACGATATGGGGTTCTGGTACGCCAAAACGTGAATTTTTGTTTGCAGATGATTTAGCGGAAGCCTGTGTTTTCCTGATGCAGAATTATAATGAAGCCGGCTTAGTAAACGTTGGTTGTGGCTCGGATCTGAGCATTGCGGATTTAGCGATTGAAGTTAAATCTGTTGTTGGCTATGAAGGTAAAATTGAATATGACCTGACTAAGCCAGATGGAACGCCGCGTAAATTAATGAATGTTGATAAACTTTCTTCATTAGGATGGAAGTTCTCCACATCACTTAAAGATGGCCTGCAAATTGCTTATACCGATTTTAAGAATAAAACATTGGAATAATGAATTATACATTGAAGGTTGCTGAAATCCGAAAGGAAACTGAAGATACGGTAACCTTATGCTTTAAGCAACCCGGCTTGAAGAAAATTAAATATATTGCTGGTCAATACCTAACCTTAATTTTTCGAATTAATGGCAGGCGTTATATCCGGCCCTATTCTTTTTCATCTTGTCCCGGTGTAGATTCATTTCTTGAAGTTACTGTAAAACGTGTGGAAAATGGCTTAGTTTCAAACCACATTAATGATATGGTCAAGGTGGGAGATTCTATAGAGGTAATGCCTCCAATGGGCGACTTTATTTTTGAGCCAAGTGATAATTTAACTGATGTCTACTTTTGGGGAGTGGGTAGTGGGATTACACCTTTAATTTCAATTATTAAGAATATTCTGAATTCAACGGAGAATATTAACGTCCATTTGAATTATGGCAATAGAAATCATGAAACTACCATATTTAAAGATCAGATTGAAGCCTTAAAAACCCGGTATGCTGAGCGGTTAACCACCAGGCATTTTCATACTCAATTAGTCATTGATGAGGAGAATCCATATTTGATTCAGGGGCGAATTGACCAGGAAAAAGCTCTCTTCATTCTAAATGGGCAAATGACCCCTGAAAATTGTGCCCACTATATCTGTGGTCCGGCCGGGTTGAAAGAGTCTGTAAAGAATGCGATACAAAGCAAATATGGTACTTTAACCAACGTGTTTTCAGAAGACTTTGAACTGATCAAAGATCCAAAGGATTTTGAAGACGTGCACACACAGAAAATTTCATTAACCTTCGAAAGCATCGTTCATACACTAGAGGTCGCTAAAGGAAAAAGTATTTTGGAAGCCGCCTTGAATGCAAATTTAGAATTGCCTTATTCATGCCAGACAGGAAATTGCAGTACCTGTAAAGGAAAATTGATTACGGGTAATGCGAAGATGATCGGATTAAGTAAACAAAGAGCCGATTTAGAACAAAACGAATTTTTGCTTTGCTGCACGCATCCGATAACCGAAAATGTACATATAGAAATATAAGATAAAAATATGAAAGTTGTAATACTTGCAGGCGGTTTAGGTACCAGGCTGATGGAAGAAACGGAAGCCCGTCCAAAACCAATGGTTGAAATTGGTGGTAAGCCAATTTTGTGGCACATTATGAAAATATATGAAGCCTATGGCTATAATGATTTCGTATTGTGTTTAGGATACAAAGCGCAAAGCATTAAAGAGTATTTTTTGAACTATTACCTCTATAATTCAGATGTATCTATTGATATTGAGAAAAATAAGGTCGACGTCCACTTTTCTAATTCCGAATCTTTTAAAGTCACCTTAGTGGATACGGGTTTAACCACCAATACCGCAGGTAGAATTAAAAAAATTCAAAAATATGTGCAGGATGAAACCTTCATGCTGACCTATGGCGATGGCGTGTCAGATATAGATATCAATAAATTGGCTGCATTTCATAAAAGCCATGGCAAATTAGCCACTTTAACCAGTATTCAAACCCCCGGGCGTTTCGGTAATATTGAGATGGATGAGGATGGTTCCGTAAATCATTTTGTAGAAAAACCTCAGGGTGACGGGATGTGGATCAATGGTGGCTTCTTTGTTTTAGAACCAGGTATTTTCAAATATCTGGAAGGAGAGATGGATGACATTCAGTGGGAGAATGTTCCCCTGAAAGAAATTGCAAATGATGGTCAACTGGCTGCCTATAAACACAGTGGTTTTTGGAAACCCATGGACGCCTTAAGAGATCGGATAGAATTGGAACAGCTTTGGTCTACTGGTCAGGCAAAATGGAAAATCTGGTAATATGTTAGATCAACTAAAAGAAACTTATTCCGGTAAGAAAGTTTTTCTAACCGGACATACTGGTTTTAAAGGATCCTGGATGCTGAAGACCTTAAACCTATTAGGTGCGGAAGTAAAAGGATATGCTTTGGCTCCCCAAACAGAAAATGATTTATATCATTTAATAAATGGTAATGAAATTTGTGAATCAGTTATCGCTGATTTGAGAGATAGGGAGGTGCTGAAAAAATCAATTCTTGATTTTCAGCCAGACTATATTTTTCATTTAGCAGCGCAACCTCTCGTAAGGTTATCTTATGATATCCCTTCAGAGACTTTTGAAGTCAATGCCATTGGTACAGCAAACCTATTGGATGCTGTTCGGTTACTTGATAAAAAGTGTTCTATTGTATTAATTACTACCGACAAAGTTTATCATAATAACGAATGGGATTATCCATATAGAGAAAATGATCGTTTGGGTGGTTATGATCCTTATAGTGCCAGTAAAGCCTGCACAGAATTGGTTATCGATTCCTATAAAAATTCGTTTTTTAATAAGGCTAAGATTAACGAACATCATAAAGGTATAGCTATCGGCAGGGCGGGTAATGTTATTGGTGGAGGCGACTGGTCTAAAGATCGTTTAATCCCAGATATTGCTAAAGCATTATCTACGAATGAAGAAATAATTGTTAGAAATCCTAAATCTGTACGTCCTTGGCAACATGTTCTGGAGCCGGTTATCGCCTATTTGATATTAGGCATGAATTTAGAAGCTGATCCGGTTAAATTTGGAGTGGCTTATAATTTCGGGCCTTATGCAACGGATGCCTTACCGGTGAGCGAAATGTTAAAACTTGCTATTAATTGTTGGGGAACAGGAACTTTTAAAGTTGAGCAACTTGCAAATCAACCTCACGAAGCAGGTTTATTAAAATTAGATATTAGTAAAGCTATAGCTGATCTTCACTGGCAACCAAAATTGAATGCAGCTAAGGCTGTTGAAACTACAATAAGCTGGTATAAGTCATTCGTTTCTGATAAGGAAAATATTGATGCCGTCACCGCAAATCAAATATTAGCATACCTAAATGCGTAAAGTATTATTAACTGGTATTACAGGTTTTTTAGGATCGCATATTGCAGAAATATTAAATCAGAATAATATAGAAATCATTGGTTTAAAAAGAAATACATCAGATTTATCAAAATGTACTTCTTTTGCCGATAATATCAAATGGATAGACCTTGATCATGGCAGTGATTGGAAAGCGCAAGTAATCGCTCAGTCGCCCACCGAAATTATCCATTGTGCATGGATTGGTGTTGAGGCTAGTGATAGAAATCAATGGTCTCTCCAGGCAAAAAATATAGCGCTTTTGATTGACCTCTTAGAGATTACTCAAGGGTTAAATATAAAGAAATTCATCTTTCTTGGCTCTCAGGCAGAATACGGAAATATCAGTTACAAAGTTTCTGAAGATGATGTGGTACAGCCTATGAGTGCTTATGCCAGTATTAAATTGAGTTGTTTACAAATTCTTAAAACGTATTCTGAATTAAATAAGGTCAATTGGCTTTGGCTAAGGGTGTTTTCCGTATTTGGTGAAAGGGAAAGTGACAAATGGTTGATCCCTTCTGTTATTAAGAAAATGAGAACTGGGACGGAAATGGACTTCACTGGTGGTGCACAACAATACGCTTATTTATACGCAGGTGATTTTGCAAAAATTTTGTTATCGATTGTAGAATCTGAAATTAAATCTGGAGTTTACAATGTTTCAGGAAACCATACGTTAACATTAAGGTCGCTGCTTAGTCAAATTAGAGATACAGTAAATCCATCTTTTCAACTAAATTTTGGGGCTATTCCGTACCGTGAAAACCAATCGATGCATATCGAAGGGGATATTAGCAAGCTAACTAATGAAATTGGAATGATCGATTTTACTGATTTTAACGTAGCTTTGTCTAAAACTTTAAATTATTACCAATCAAAATAATATTCCATGAAGGCATCTGATTTTATTGCTAGCTTTTTGAGCAAAAAAGGAATTGAAAGTGTATTTGAACTTTCCGGGGGGATGATCACGCATATTTTAGATTCTTTAAACCAAACAACTAAAATAAAGATTGTTACGATGCACCATGAGCAGGCAGCAGCATTTGCAGCAGAAGGTTATGCACGTATCACGAATTTACCTGGGATAGCACTGGCAACGAGCGGGCCTGGTGCAACTAATCTACTGACGGGAATTGGAAGTTGCTATTTTGATTCTACTCCAGCGGTATTTATTACCGGGCAAGTTAATACCCATGAACAGAAAGGTGATCGCAATATACGCCAGTTAGGGTTTCAGGAAACTGATATCGTAGCGATGGCGAAACCAATTACTAAAGCTTGCTTTCTGGTAAATGATGCCAATCAATTGGAAGAAGTTTTTGAAAAGGCGTTTGCTTTAGCACTTTCTGGAAGACCAGGGCCTGTACTGATTGATATTCCCATGAATGTACAAAGGGCTCAAATAGAGGTATCAGATAACTATCTTAAAGAAGAGGAAACTGCCAATATCTCTCCAGAAATACTAAATGACCTAATTGCTGACATCAAATCAGCTAAGCGCCCGCTAATCCTTTCTGGACGTGGTATTAAGGCAGCATCCAGCCAAACTGCCTTTGATCAGTTTGTGGAAAGAGTACAGGTACCTGTTATAACTACTTTGCTAGGACTTGATACTATCGCTTATGATAGTGATTTGAGGGTTGGCTTTATCGGGAGTTATGGAAATCGATGGGCGAATATTTCCTTTGGGGAGTGCGACCTGCTTATTGTATTAGGAAGCCGTTTAGATATTCGTCAAACTGGTGCAGATACCAAGTTTATCGAAAATAGAAAAATATATCATATCGATTGTGAATCCGGAGAGATCAATAACCGGGTATTAGGATGTATTCCAGTCATCGCTGATTTAGGTAAGTTTTTTGAGGCGTTTGAAAAAGCTGCACATAATTCTGTATTCGTTACGCCTGAACAATGGCTTACACGCATTAATGAATTGAGAACAGAATGGCCCGATATTAATGAACTTACACCAGAGGGTATTAATCCAAATAAGTTTATGCATGCGCTCTCTCGGGCAGGAAGTGAAAATAAAGTGTATTTAGCAGATGTTGGAAGCCACCAAATGTGGTCTGCTCAATCCTTGGAGCTTTCGAAAGGCCAGCACTTTATGACCTCTGGGGGTATGGGGGCTATGGGCTTTTCCTTACCTGCGGGCATTGGTGCATGTGTGGCCTTGAATAATCAACCCGTAGTGGTGCTGATAGGCGACGGCTGTATGCAAATCAATATTCAGGAATTGCAGACCATTGTACGTAATAATCTAAAGGTAAAGATCGTAGTATTGAATAATAAAACACTCGGTATGATCAGGCAATTCCAGGATAGTTATTTTGAATCCAGATATCAATCTACCTATTGGGGATATAGTGCTCCGGATTTTACAAAAGTTGCGATTGCCTATGGAATTCAAGCAATAACTATTGAAAATCCAGCAGAAATTCAATCAGGAGTGGAATGGCTTTGGAGCAAAGAAAATAAAGATAAACCACAACTTTTACAAGTGATGGTTGACCCCCACACGAATACCTATCCAAAAATAGCATTTGGAAAGCCCATTACCGAAATGGAACCTTTTGCAACACCTATTGAAATGGAAGGCACTTAGTAATTCTAATAGATAAATACAGAACAATACAAAACATATGTTAAAGAATATCACTGATTCAAATCTTGAAACTGCATTGCGTGCAATTGCAAAGCAGAACACAACTCAAACCATCATACCAGGTCAAAACTATATTCCTGTTACAGGAAAAGTTTTAGATGAAGAAGATATTATGTTAGGTGTTGATGCAACATTAGATGGATGGTTGACTGCTGGCCGTTTTGCCAGCCAATTCGAACATGAATTTGCGCAATATTTTGGTGCAGCAAAAGCATTATTGGTTAATTCAGGTTCTTCTGCAAATTTAGTTGCTTTTTATGCTTTGACATCTCCTAAGCTAGGCGATCGGGCTATTAAGCCGGGTGATGAAGTGATCACTGTAGCCGCTGGATTTCCGACTACGGTTAATCCGATTGTACAATTTGGCGCTATTCCAGTTTTTATTGATGTTGATGTTGCTTCGCATAATGTTAAAGCTGATATGATTGAAGCAGCAGTATCTCCAAAAACAAAAGCTATCATGATTGCGCACTCCTTAGGCAATCCATTCGATTTAGACGAGGTGATGCGTGTGGCAAAGAAATACAACTTATGGGTAATCGAAGATGATTGTGATTCTTTAGGTGCCACCTATAAAGGTAAGAAAACCGGGACTTTCGGTGATATTTCAACATTTTCTTTCTATCCGGCGCACCATATGACTATGGGCGAAGGTGGAGCCGTAATTGTGAACAACCCTGATCTTGCAAAATCAGCAGAAAGCTTTAGGGATTGGGGCAGAGATTGCTATTGTTTACCAGGTAAAGATGATACCTGCGGATGTCGTTTTGGACAACAACTAGGCTCATTGCCTTATGGCTATGATCATAAGTATACCTATTCTCATATTGGGTTTAACTTAAAGGTTACGGATATGCAGGCTGCATTTGGTGTTTCACAGTTTAAAAAGTTAGACTACTTTATCCAACGTCGTCGGGAAAACTTTAACGCCTTATATTCCAGAATGAAAGAATTTGAAGATGTTTTCATTTTGCCCGAAGCTACACCGAATTCCGAGCCTTCTTGGTTTGGCTTTTTGTTAACTTTAAGAGAAGGTGATTCAAATGACCGCCATATGTTGGTTCAACATTTAGAAGAGAAAAAAATCGGTACAAGATTGTTGTTTGCTGGTAACCTATTAAGACAACCGGCTTACACTAATGTTGAGCATAGGGTTGTTGGCGATTTAACCAATACCGATATCATTATGAACCAATCGTTTTGGTTAGGAGTTTGGCCTGGATTAAATGAGAGCCATTATGATTACATTGCAGATGTAATAAGAGAATATATAAACTCTTAATTAGCAGCTGTTTTTTGCCGATTTACTGAAGATAATGTTAAAAATAAAGTTACTAGAAAATCAAAGGTCAAAGATTGTTGTTAAGAATATCATAGGATCGTTCTTTGTAAAAGGATTAAGCATTTTAATTACATTATTTCTTATCCCAATAACGGTTAATTTATTGGATAAAGAGAAATATGGAATTTGGCTAACTCTTTTTTCCTTAGTAAATTGGTTTAGTATGATGGACGTTGGGATCGGTAATGGCTTTAGGAATAAATTCACAGAAGCAGTAAGTGTTAATGATGAAGCGGTAGCTAAGCAATTGATGCAAACATTCTACGCTGCGATGGGATTAATATCGTTTGGACTATTGTGTATATACTGCATAATTCATCCTTTTCTAAATTGGCCTTCAATTTTAAATGTTTCACATAATGTCGGTGAAAATTTAAACTTGATAGTATTGTCCACTGTTTCTTTATTTTGCTTACAGTTATACCTAAAAAATATATCAACAGTTCTGCTATCTTTACAAAAAACATCATTAAGTAACTTTTTAATTTTTCTTGGAAACTTCTTTGCATTATTAGGGATTTTTGTTTTAAACTATTTTGGGAAGGTAAATTTATTTACTATTGCTTTAGTTTATATGATTGCTCCAAATCTAGTATTTATTGTCACTTCAGTAATTTTATTTAAGGGATCATTAAAGCAATATAGTCCTTTTCCAATCAAAATTTTTAAAAGTCGACTGCAAAGTCTGGTTGGATTGGGATTTAAGTTTTTTTTTATACAAATCACTACTATTATAATGTTTTCATCAGATAACTTTATAATCAGTAGGCTTTTTGGGCCAGGTGAGGTAACTCCATATAATATTGCGTATAGATTATTCTTTACTGTTTACACCTGCTTTATTATAGTGATGGGCCCTTTCTGGTCTGCGTTTGGTGAAGCAAATACAAGAAAGGATAAAACCTGGATAGTTAAATCAATAAAGAAATTAATGCTTTTTTGGTTATTCTTTTCATTAGCAATCGTAGCATTGTATTTTTTATCTGGTTGGATATATCACATCTGGATAGGAAATATAGTGAAAGTAGATAATCATCTATCTTTTCAGTTAGCTCTTTTCGCAATAATTTTAAGTTGGACTGCAATATTTGCATACTATTTAAACGGTGTTGGCAAAATTAAGGTTCAGCTTTATATATCTATTTTTCAATGTATTTGCAATATACCTTTAGCGATCTTTTTTGCGAAAACAATGAATCTAAATACTGCGGGCATCATGCTTGCTACTAATCTGAATCTTTTAATACCAGCAGTAATGCTCGCATATCAATCTTATTTAATAATTAACGACAAGGCGATTGGAGTTTGGAATGAGTGATTTTAAACCTTTATTAAGTATAGCTATTCCTACATGGAATAGGGGCGAAATTCTAAAAATAGCCTTATCAAGGCTACTTCCACAAATAGGTAATTACAATCAACTAATAGAGATCGTAATAAGTGATAATGGTTCCACTGATGATACTCAACAAGTGATATCTAGTGAATTTGCAAATTATGGAAATATAAATAAAATATTATTTAAGCAAGAAGTCAATAAAGGCTTCTATGGAAATTTTAAGAAACTTATTTCCTTATGTAATGGAAAGTACATTTGGATTTTGTCTGATGATGATTATATTTTCGATGATGTTTTGCCCATGATTTTAAATTCTCTTCAAGATTCTAATTATGATCTTGGTGCATTATTTCTTTCTGATTGGACGAATAATGCAAGCGATGATGAGCCACTATCATTCCATGCTTATAATCAAGACGGATTTTTTAAACAGGGTAATTTCCGGCACACCCTAATTTCAAGTATAATTTTTTTAAATAATATTAATGAAAATGATGAGATCTTTAATGTTCTTGATCAAAATGCTTTAATAGCTTATCCGGTATTTGTAAAAGCGGTAAAAGATTCAAAGCAATTTGGGGTTATATATGGTAATTCATTAATAACTGCTAAAGATGATAACGTAAGATTTAATGCACTTTCGATTTTTACAAAAGATTTGGAAAAGTGCATGATTTATATTGATAAGTATCTTCCACGATCTATAATTAATTTCATAACGAATTCATTTCTCTCTACTTTGATTGAAAAACATTATAGAGATTTCAAGTATGAAGGCCTTTATAAGGATAATCATGAAAGTTTCCTGAAAAGGTTTGCATTTTACCTAAAGTATAAGAATTTCTACAAACATATCATTCCTATTAAACTACTTCCATCTAAACTATATTGGCCTATGCGTAAAGGATTAAAATATTTAGCTAAGAAATAATATATGTTATTGAAAAAAATTCATCGATACTTAATTATTTACCCACCCATAAAACTTAGGAGAGCTTATAATTATGTTTTCTATACGCTTTTGTTCAAATTAAAAAATATTGAATTTTCTGCAATGCCTGATATTATAGGCCCATTTAAGATAATAAATAATGGAGTAATAAAATTTGGCACCGGTATTAGATTCTATAGTACGTTCAAGTCAAATCCTATTGGGATGACCAAGGTGTGCTCTATTTATGTAGCTGAAAAAGCTAGTTTGTCAATTTCTAATAGTGCTGGTTTCAGTGGTGTATCGATATATTGTGCTGAAGAAATTATCATAGGGGAGAATTTCTATTGTGGTGCTAACGTATCAATATGGGATACTGACTTTCATCCTATTTCTTTTGAATCCAGGAGACAGAACGAAGATCATTTAGCGAAGACAAAAAAAATAGTTATCGGTGACGATGTATTTATCGGAGCGAACTCCATAATATTAAAAGGTGTAACTATTGGCGACAGATCAGTTATCGGTGCTGGAAGCATAGTTACCAAATCGGTTCCAAGCAACCAAATTTGGGCCGGCAACCCAGCAAAGTTTATAAAAACGTTGGATAATTAATTTATATAATTATGAATAAAGAATTAAATTCTCCAAAAATAAGTATTATAACAGTTTCATATAATGCAGAGCAGTGTATTGAACAATCAATACTGAGTGTATTAGGACAAACGTATAAAAATATAGAATATATTATTGTTGATGGTGGTTCAACTGATAAGACTGTCGAAGTAATAAATAGATATGATGATTTACTTTACTATTGGATAAGTGAACCAGATAAAGGAATCTACGATGCGATGAATAAAGGGCTTAAAGTTGCAACTGGAGACTGGATTTATTTCTTAGGAGCTGGCGATATTCTTTTAAACGTTATTGATAAGATTGTAAATAATTTTACCGATGATAAGAAGGTATACTATGGGGATGTATACAGAACAGATTTATTGAAGGTTTTTAACGGTAAATTTTCTAAATTTAGATCTGCTAGGATGAGTATTTGCCATCAAGCTATATTTTATCCAGCCTCCATAATTAAACGATTAGGATTCAATACAAAATATAAGGTACAAGGTGATCATAATTTGAATATGGAGATTGAAGGCCAAGTTGGGTATTCATTTGAATATTTCAATGCAGTAGTCTGTATCTATGAAGGAGGTGGGTTCTCTGCAGTAACTAGAGATGAAGCATTTTTCAAAGATAGATTAGGCATAGTAAAAAAGAATTTCCCTAAGATTGTTTACTACTATGCTTTCCTGTTAGATAAATTTTTAAAGTTAATTAAAAGAGGCGAGTATAGACATCGTTAAATGTATAACTATTTCAAAATGATTCAATGCCGTTAATCTCAATTATAACAGTAACTTACAATGCCGAAAGGTTTATTGAAGAATGTATTTCTAGTGTTTTGAATCAGACATTTACTGATTTTGAGTATATCGTTATTGATGGTAACTCTACTGATAGCACTGTTGGCATAATTAAAAAGTACTCAAATAATATTCATAAGATTGTAGTTGAAGCCGATTCTGGGATTTATGATGCAATGAATAAGGGAATTAATTTAGCTTCAGGAGAATACCTATATTTTTTGGGCGCTGATGATACTCTTTATTCTAATTTAACATTGGATAAAGTGGCTAGCTCTATAAGTTCGAATGATTTTCCGGCAATTGTTTATGGTAATGTCGTTTATGACAATGGAAAATCTTTCAAAAGCGTATTTGGATTTAAAACGTTATTAAATAACACGATACATCATCAATCAGCTTTTTATAATAAAAAACTATTTACTACATTTCGATATGATCTAAACTATAGACTTATATCAGATTACGAATTAAATCTTTTAATTTTTATTAATAACGGACAAAAAGACTCACTTTTGATTCCTGAAATTATAAGTCGTTGTACGGACGGTGGACAAAGCAGATCACAGCTAAAACTTGCAATGTCGGAAACTAATATGATAAGACACAAAATTTTAGGGTGGCGAGCCATTCCTTTAAAATGGATTTATTCTTTGAAATTTTATATAACTGAATATGTTATTTGACATAACTTCATATAATCAGTATATATTATTCTTCACTTTTATAATATTTATACCCACACTAATCTGGATATTTAGGAAGAATTATATATCTATAATAGATCCTTTGACGATCCATTTGATATGGACAGCAAGTCATTTATCTTTTTTGATAGCCTATATATACAAGCATGGAATTAGTACATTACCATTGTTTTTTATCTTTATATTATTGTTATATACTGGTTTATACAAGAATTTTCTTAAGAAAAATAAAATAGATATTATCAAAAGGCCGATTGAGGATTTTGAACATAAGATAAAGTCTATTAAACGGGTTTTCATTGCTTTAGTTCTTTTTAATTTAATTGCAAAGTATAACTTGTTTATATATATATTAAATAATAGAGATATTTCATCTTGGTTCTTATACAAGTTTGTTGAGATGCAAGGTAGAGATCCAATATTGCGAATACTTTCTACTGCTACCCAAATTTATCTTCTTTATTATGCTTTTTTAATGTTTGCAGTCGTAAAGAGATGGAAATTCTTTGTAATAATTACATATTTATTGATTATATGTCTAGAGGTATTAACAGGAAGCAGATCCGTATTGTTAGGCGTTATATTTAATATTGGATTATGTATTTTTTATTTTAGATCTTATTTCAATCCTGTAGCAATTCAAAAGTTCAGCCGTAGGGGAGTAATACTCTCATCCTTGGCACTAGTGGCATTTATTATAGTTAGTGCTTTTTATAGCGAGAATTATAGCTTAATAGATGGTTTTAGCATAATGATAAATAGGTTTTTTGCTGCTGGTGATGGCTTAGAATACTATATGAATTACAATGGTTTGATTAAAATCAAATCTGGAATTGGTGAGTTCATTTACTCAATATTCGGTATATATATAAAGAGATTTACTGGTGAAGGCTATAAAAATGTTGGTCAGCAACTGTCTGAACTAGTTCTTGGGGACTTAGAGTTTACTCAGGGGCCAAATTATACGCTTCTACTTCAAGTAATGGTAATAGGTTTTCAATATTTCTTATTCTATGTGCCATTTATAGCATTTGTTAGTGCTAAGCTACGCGCCATCAGATTTAAGTCTATCAACTTTACTTCCCTATCGTATTTTCTTTCAGCGACATCATTTTTAATAGTTATAGATTTAGAATTCTGGGTGTTGAATTTTGTTTCTGGCTTATTGTTCTTTTTTATCATAATTTATCCTCTCAGTAATTTTTCTTTAAAAGTCCGATAATGATTTCAATATGTTTAGCAACCTATAATGGTAGCCATTTTATCAAGAGACAGCTTGAAAGCGTTCTTCCTCAATTATCTTCTGATGATGAAATAATTATCTCTGATGATTCATCAGTTGATGATACGATAGAGATCATAAAGACGTTTAACGATAAAAGAATAAAGATATTTGCAGGGAATAAGTTTAGAAATCCAGCATTAAATTTTGGTTTTGCAATGCAGCAAGCAAAAGGTGATATCATATTTCTATGTGACCAAGATGATATATGGTTTGATACTAAAATTGAGGATCATATTTTGAAGCATAAAGATTATGACCTCGTAATTTCCGATGCCGTTGTTGTTGACCCAAACCTAGGGGTAATTTATCCATCTTTTTTCATTGAACGAAATTCCCGGAAAGGTGTTTACCATAATTTGCTTAAGAATAGATATATTGGATGTTGTATGTCATTTAACCGGAAAATTCTATCAAAAGTACTGCCTTTTCCGAAAGGGTTGCATATGCATGATTGGTGGATTGGTCTGGTTGCTGAATTAAATGGTAACGTATTGTTTTTGAATAAGCCGTTAATGTATTATATCAGGCATGAAAATAATGCATCAGGTACATTAGTAAAAAGATTACCACTTACACAACAAATTAGAAATCGATTGAATTTGATTTACAATTTACTAAAACTGAAATAATGACTAATAATATTTTAAAGATTGCTATTCTAATCCCCACACTTAACGCTGGAAAGGTCTGGAGTACAATCCTTGAATCGATTAATTTACAGACCGTAAAAGTGGATCGTAAAATTATTATAGATTCTGGTTCTTCTGATGAAACGGTTCATTTAGCAGAATCGAATGGTTTTGAAATTTTAAGAATAGCTAAAGTTGATTTTGATCATGGCTATGCAAGGCAATTGTTAGCCGAAGCAGCGCATGATTGTGATATCTTAATTTATTTAACTCAGGATTGCATTTTAAAAGATGCTACATCCTTTTCTTATTTAATTGATGCTTTTCAAGATGAAAAAGTAGGAATAGCCTATGGGAGACAGTTGCCACATAAAGGTGCAAAAACTTTAGAAACTCATGCCAGGCTATTTAATTATACTGATATCTCAAGAGTCAAGATGATGAGTGATAAGGGAGAATTAGGCATTAAAACGGCTTCCTGTTCTAATTCATACGCTGCATACCGAAGAATAGCTTTAGAAAGTGTTGGTGGATTCCCTAGTCATACCATTTTTGCAGAGGATGTTATTGTGGGGGGACAAATGCTCATCAAAGACTGGAAAATTGCCTACGTTGCTGAATCACAGGTTTATCATTCTCACGATTACAGTACAAAAGAGGAATTTAAACGATATTTTGATATTGGCGTATTTCACTCAACCAATAAGTGGTTACTGGAGGAGTTTGGTACAGCAGGAGGTGAAGGTCTTAAATATTTAAAATCGGAATTAAAATATGTATTGAAAAATAATCCCTTGGTATTGCCCAAAATGATGCTTTCTATAGGTGCTAAATTTCTGGGATATAAATTAGGGATGATGCATGATAAGTTGTCGCCAAAACAGCGAAAAGATTTCTCGATGCATAAAAGATATTGGGATAAAGTAAAATAAAAAGCATGAATCACATCATATTTGGAGGATCCGGTTTTATCGGCACACACCTCAAACGTTACATTAATGAAACCTTAGCTTTAGCTGATCAAGTTTATAGTTATGATATCAGGAAAAAAGTTAGTGATGGTTTTACCGAGCTTGACATTAGAAAAGCCATTTCAGTAAATATGCCTGATGCAGCTAATAGCATTATTTATAACCTTGCGGCTGTGCATACTACACCTGGTCATCCTGATCATGAATATTTTGAAGCCAATATTTATGGTGCGCAAAATGTTTGCGATTTTGCCAGGAAAAATAATATTGAAACGATTGTTTTTACCAGTTCTATTGCGCCTTATGGTGCATCAGAAGAATACAAAACTGAAGATACCTTACCCATGCCCAATACGCCATATGGTATATCGAAACTCACTGCAGAATATATTCATAAATTGTGGCAAGCTGAAGACCCGTCCAAAAGAAAATTAATAATTGTTCGTCCGGGTGTGGTATTTGGTAAACAGGAAGGTGGAAACTTTACCCGGTTATACCAATCTATGAAAAAAGGTTTTTTCTTTTATCCAGGAAGAAAAGACACCATCAAAGCATCTGTTTACGTAAAAGATGTGGTGAGAATTTTATATGAAACTGCCCAGCGAGAAAAACCCGGTGTTGTTACTTTCAATCTGACCTATTTCCCAGCCCCTACTATTGAACGCATTTGTGAAACCATGGCTGAGGCTACAGGTGTAAAAGCGCCTAAAGTGTTAGTCCCTGGATGGGCATTAAAATCTGCAGCAAGTAGTGCTTATACTGGGGGTAGATTATTAGGAAAAAAAATTGCCGGTATCCACCCTGATCGGGTAAAAAAACTTATGATTTCTACTAATATTTCTGGAGAAAAGTTAAGTCAGTCACCTTATCATCTCCAGTTTACCTTAAAGGAGGCGCTATCTGATTGGTTTGATGATTGCGGAAAAAGTGGCCTCTATTAATTAATTATGAAAAGTAATAATAAATTTGTGCTCATTATGGCCGGTGGAGTGGGCTCACGGTTCTGGCCAAAAAGCCGGAATCACTTCCCGAAGCAGTTTATTGATATTTTAGGAACTGGAGAATCTCTTCTACAACTAACCTATCATCGGTTTCTAAAGATTTGCCCTAATGAAAACATCCTAATTTTAACCAATACTGGTTATGCTGATTTAGTGAAGGAGCAGTTGCCAAATGTTTTGACAGATAATATTTTGTTGGAGCCCAGCCGGAATAATACTGCACCTTGTATTGCCTATGCCACGTACAAAATTCTACAAAAGAACCCGGAAGCCAATATTGTAGTGGCGCCATCGGATCATTTAATTTTGAAAGAGGATGTATTTATTGAAAAGATTAACCAGGCTTTGGAGTTTGCAGAAATAAATGATGCATTACTGACTTTAGGTATAAGCCCGACGAGGCCGGATACAGGTTACGGGTATATTGAGTATCAAGTATCGAGTAGTGAGTATCAAGTATCAAGTGGTGAGTATCAAGAATTAAGTAATGGTATTCATAAGGTAAATGCTTTTAAGGAAAAACCAGTATTGGAAAAAGCGCAGGAATATATAGCGCGTGGGAATTACCTTTGGAATGCCGGGATCTTTATCTGGAAAGCGGCTAATTTGCAAAAGGCATTTGAAAAGTATGCCCCTGAAATTGATACTTTGTTTAAATCGGGAAATGAGATTTATAATACCCCAGATGAGGCGCAATTTATACTTGATCAATATCCAACAAGCCCGGATATATCTATTGATTATGCCATTTTAGAAAAGGCAGATAATATTTATACCATTCCAGCAGATATTGGGTGGTCTGATTTAGGCACATGGGCTTCTTTACACGCCATTGCTCAACAGGACGAACATCATAATGTATGTAATTCGGAACATATTCATTTACATGAGACGCATGACTGCATGATTAACTTGCCCAAAGGAAAAGCAGCGGTAATTAGAGGGCTTGAGAATTTTATTGTAGTGGATGATGAACAGGTATTGTTGATTTATCCAAAATCTGAAGAACAGGAAATTAAAGGTGTTTCCAAAGAAATGGTTACCCGATATGGCCATCAATATTCATAACAAAAAGAAGCGCTTATCTGTGGATAGGCCCTTTTTCTACCATATAGGTAAATAGCTCTACTAAATAAGGTATCAATCATACTTTCCATTTTGTTTAGTGTAAAAAGTGTAACTTTGCTGTGGACTAATCATATCGATCAAAAAGGTTTTCAAGAAAAACCTAACATTGAGTTTATATTAGGGCATTATTATTGCTATGGGTAAAACATTTGTAGCACTTTATTGTTAACGCACAAGTTTTTATGCAAACACGGTACCTTTACATCCTTAAATACATTTTGCCAGTTACTGACTTATTAATGGTACTGGCCGTTTATTTCTTCTCTTATCAATTCACCAGTTATTTAGGTAAAACAGTTGATTCTGAGCTACAGTGGCATTATGTAGTGGTATGTAGTTTGCTTTGGATTGTATCTACGACGTCTTTCGGGCTTTATACTGAATATGGATCGAGAAGAATTGAGCGAATTTACAGGGGAACCTGGAGAAGTGTGTTTTTACATGCTATTTTGTTCTCTGTTTACTTATTCTTTTCTAAACAGAATGATTTTTCGAGGTCTTTTCTCGTCGTATTTTATGGTACTTTAGGTATTTTGTTTCTGGTTAATCGTTTTATTGGAACTTCCTTTCAGTTTTTGTTATTTAATCATTTAAGGGGTGTAAAGTCTGTCGCCATTATGGGAAATAATGCAACAGGTGAACAGTTGGCCTCTTATTTTGAAAAACAGAAATATATTGAATTTCATGGCTTTATTCCGGATGTTCCTGATCACTACCTGGAACGGGATGGTCAGCTAAGTAGTGCTGTTGGTAAACAATTTGAGTTGGCTGTAGAAAAGGGAATTAAAGATATTTATGTCACTATAGCACCCGAACGCATGAGTGATATGCTGATTCTGACTCAGGAAGCTGAACGTCAATGTGTACGGTTAAAGTTTATTCCGGATATTAGTGGCGCCTTATTATCTCCTTATACCGTAAGTTATTTAGGGAATGAATTCCCCGTGATTTCGCTGCGCTCAGAGCCTTTGGAGAAAATTCATAACCGTTTCAAAAAACGTTTGATTGATGTTGTTTTTAGTGGGATGGTGATTCTATTCGTGTTAAGCTGGTTATATCCTATTATAGCACTATTGATTAAATGGCAGAGTAAAGGGCCTGTATTGTTTAAGCAATTGAGAAGCGGCCGGGATGATGAACCATTTTATTGCTTTAAATTCCGTAGTATGCGAATGAATGCGGATAGCGATAAAAGACAGGCCAGTAAAGATGATGACCGGATTACGCCAATTGGTAAGTTTTTAAGAAAATCTAGTCTGGATGAGTTGCCTCAATTCTTTAATGTATTTATGGGGCATATGAGTGTAGTGGGGCCACGCCCACACATGTTGAGCCACACGGAACAATACAAAGGCATTGTTGATCAATTTATGGTTCGCCATTTTCTAAAACCCGGCATTACAGGTTGGGCACAGGTAAATGGCTACCGTGGAGAAACTAAAGAAGATTATAAAATGGTGAAACGCGTGGAGCATGATATCTGGTATTTGGAAAACTGGACGGCGGCACTGGATGTTAAAATCATTTTCATGACTGCAATTAATATGGTTAAAGGTGAGGAAAATGCTTTTTAACTTAAGTTAGATCATCATTAATCTTTGCTTGAGTCATGTCAATTAAAGATAAGATATATAAAAAAAGGCTCGGTCTATTACAGATCGAGCCTTTTTTGATTATTTAATTTTAAAATGCTAATTTATGATAAAGCCTTTGGCTCCGTCATTTTATCCTACCATGGTATTCGTCGTCCGTTTTACGGCAACTTTTCTTACTGCAGTTACAATTGCATTTTTATCATAACCACATTCTGCCCATAATTCGGCTTGTTCACCATGATCTATAAACTGATCGGGAATACCCAGGCGAATGACATTTGAAGTGTACTGATGATCTGCCATAAATTCCAGAATTGCAGAACCGACACCGCCTGGTAATGATCCATCTTCTACGGTGATGATGTGTTTATATTTAGAAAAAACCTCATGCAGCATTTGCTCATCCAGCGGTTTTACAAAACGTAAATCATAATGAGCCGGGTAAATGCCTTCGCTATTTAAATCCGATCGAGCTTCAACAGCAAAATTACCTACATGACCAATGGTAAGCAAGGCTACTTCTTCGCCATCGCATATTTTACGACCTTTACCAATTTCTAAAGCTTTGAATGGGCGTTTCCAATCAGGCATCACCCCATTACCACGTGGGTAACGGATCACGAATGGGCCCATGTTGTCCTGCTGAGCGGTAAACATCAAATTTCTCAATTCTTCTTCATTCATAGGTGAAGAAATCACGAGATTTGGGATGCAACGCATATAGGCAATATCATAAGCACCATGGTGTGTTGCACCATCTGCTCCGGCTAAACCTGCCCGATCCAAGCAAAATACGACGTTTAATTTTTGAATGGCCACATCATGGATCACCTGGTCATAGGCCCTTTGCATAAAGCTGGAATAGATATTACAAAAAGGGACCAATCCCTGAGTGGCTAAACCTGCAGAAAAAGTAACGGCATGCTGTTCTGCAATGCCCACATCAAATGCGCGTTTCGGCATGGCCTTCATCATAATGTTTAATGAGGAGCCGGATGGCATAGCAGGTGTAATCCCCACAATTTTTTCATTTGCCCCAGCCAATTCTACCATGGTATGTCCAAAAACGTCCTGATATTTTGGTGGCTGCGGTTTATCTGGAACATTTTTCTTGATCTCTCCGGTGATCTTATCAAACAAACCTGGTGCATGCCAAATGGTTTGGTCTCTCTCTGCTAAGGCAAACCCCTTACCTTTAACCGTAATACAGTGTAATAGCTTAGGGCCTGGAATGGCCGATAAGTCTTTTATGACTTGTGCTAAACGTGTGACATCATGCCCATCAACAGGACCAAAATACCTGAAGTTTAAAGCTTCAAACAAGTTACTCTGCTTCAAGAGTGTTCCTTTGATGCTTTTCTCAATTTTCTTTACATATTTATGTGCATTAGGGCCAAGCTTGGATAAGCCGGCGAGCACATTAGAAATATCATCCCGAAAACGGTTATAAGATTTAGATATGGTTATGCTGGTTAAATACTCTTTCAGCGCACCAACGTTGGGATCAATCGACATGCAATTGTCGTTTAAAATCACCAGTACGTTGCTGTTTTCGATCCCGGCATGGTTTAAACCTTCAAAGGCTAAACCTGCCGTCATGGCTCCATCACCGATAACTGCAACATGCTGTCTGTTGGTCTCGCCTTTGAGCTGCGAAGCTACGGCCATGCCTAAAGCGGCAGAAATAGACGTAGAGGAGTGGCCAACACCAAAGGTATCATATTCACTTTCTGAAATTTTTGGAAAGCCGCTAATGCCTTTATAAATTCTATTGGTATGAAACAATTCACGGCGGCCAGTGAGGATTTTATGCCCGTATGCCTGGTGTCCCACATCCCAAACCAGTTTGTCATAAGGGGTATTCAAGGCATAATGCAAAGCAACTGTTAATTCAACAACACCTAAGCTGGAGCCAAAGTGACCACCATTTACGCTTACCACGTCAATAATATACTGACGTAATTCCTGGCTTATTTGTTCTAAGTCAGACTCGCCATACTGCTTTAAATCAGCAGGATAGTTAATTTTAGATAATAGGGGGCCAGCTTTAACTTGCATTCAATTTTTTTAGTAGAAACAAGATACAAAGTAAGGTATTTTTGTTTTAATATTCATGTAAAAAAACAATCAATACGCTGAAAGCCAGATTGGCTTATTTTTTAAAACCCAAATGCCTTGCTAAAGCTTTAATATAAAATTCATTATGTTTGTTTTTATAAATGCAATCAGAGATTTTTGAGATAAAACTTCCCGTATTCGAAGGTCCATTCGATCTTTTATTATTTTTCATCGAAAGGGATGAATTAAATATTCAGGATGTGGAGATTGCAAAAATTACGAATGATTTTTTAGCTTATATCCATCAGCTCCTGGCGGTAAACGTAGAAGTGGCCAGTGAATTCATTCTGGTTGCAGCCACCCTTATGCGCATTAAATCCAGGATGTTATTACCCAGATTGGAATTGGATGAGTCTGGGCAGGAAATTAATCCTGAAGAAGATTTGATTGCACGATTGATTGCTTACAAACAATTTAAGTCTGCCGCTGAAGAAATGAAGGTTTTGGAAGATGCCAGGCTGAAACAAGAACGCAGGGGAAACATTGAATACGATCTTAGTATTGCTGCGGAAGCTTCCACCCATCAGGATGAACTTTTATCGCTTGATCTTTATAAGTTGCTTACAGTTTATCATCGCCTGATGCAAAAATATGAACTGCGTAGTGAAGAGGTTAAGCATACGGTAGTACAATATCCTTATACTATTGAAGAGCAGAAGTATGTTATGGCAAATTTATTAAACATTAACAAACAAATTGATTTTGCCCTGGTATTGAAGCATTCTGAAAACAGAGTTCATTTTGTTTATAATTTTCTGGCTATTTTGGAAATGCTGCAGCAACAGTTGGTGGAGATTACTATTGGCAGTGGCTTTAATAATTTTAGCATTAGGTAGGGTTGGGGGTTTTGAGTAGCAAGTAGAGAGTATCAAGTATCGAGCAGTGAGTATTAAGAATCAAGATTGGATGCTGAGTACAGCGACTTTTTCAGATTGCCATAATTTTATTTATAGCTTCAGGGTGGAGCATTTATAAGTTAAAAAAATAGGCTTCATTGCAAGACTTCGTGTTTAAACTTTCTTCTTTTCTTTATATTTCTAACCATAAATAAGTTTTATTGTAACACTCTTACCATTTTAGGATTAAACATTTATCCTTTAATTCACTCATATTCATCTGTGTGTTAAAGATTAATTTTCTTACTTTTGCCAAAAAAACACAAACCTATACAGGATGACACGTGATACCAAAATCTTTGAACTTATTGATAAGGAATTAAACCGCCAGGAACATGGTTTAGAACTTATTGCATCAGAAAACTTTGTCAGCAAGCAGGTAATGGAAGCTGCTGGTTCGGTACTAACCAACAAATATGCTGAAGGTTTACCAGGGAAACGCTATTATGGCGGTTGCCAGGTGGTTGATGTGGTGGAGCAAATTGCTATCGATAGAGCAAAAGAATTATTTGGTGCCGCATGGGTTAATGTTCAGCCGCACTCTGGTGCGCAGGCAAACGCAGCGGTAATGCTTGCTGTTTTGCAGGCCGGCGATAAAATTTTAGGTTTCGATTTATCGCATGGTGGACACTTAACACATGGTTCACCTGTGAATTTTTCTGGTAAACTTTATCAGCCCTTGTTTTATGGCGTAGAAAAGGAAACTGGATTAATCGATTATAAAAAATTGGAAGAAGTTGCTTTAGCTGAAAAACCAAAATTGATTATTTGCGGTGCTTCTGCCTATTCTCGTGAGTGGGATTATGCTTTTATTCGTTCGGTTGCTGATCAAATTGGTGCTTTGGTTTTGGCAGATATTTCTCACCCAGCTGGCTTAATTGCTAAGGGCTTATTGGCTAATCCTCTTCCACACTGTCATATTGTAACTACTACTACGCATAAAACTTTACGTGGTCCTCGTGGCGGTATGATCATGATGGGTAAGGATTTCGAAAACCCATGGGGATTAAAAACACCGAAGGGCGAAACCCGGATGATGAGCAATTTATTGGATATGGCTGTTTTTCCTGGTACGCAGGGTGGTCCTTTAGAGCACATTATTGCAGCTAAGGCCATTGCGTTTGGTGAAGCTTTATCAGATGAGTATGGTGTTTACATTAAACAGGTTGCTGCCAATGCACAGGCTATGGCCAAAGCTTTTGTGGCAAAAGGTTATGGGATTATTTCTGGCGGTACAGACAACCATTTAATGTTAATCGATTTAAGAAATAAAAATATAACCGGTAAAGTTGCCGAAAATGCATTAGAGAAAGCAGAGATCACGGTAAACAAAAACATGGTTCCTTTTGATGATAAATCCCCATTTGTAACTTCCGGGATCCGTGTAGGTACTGCAGCTATTACTACCAGAGGCTTGAAGGAAACCGAAATGGAAAAAATTGTAGATTTAATTGATCAGGTATTAACTAACCCTGAAGATGAAGCAAATTTAAATGCGGTGAAAGCTGAAGTGATTAAGCTGGTAAGTGCATTTCCGCTTTATAAATAATATAGATCTTTAAGAAGTTGAAAATATAGAGCTTTACATTTATTTGTAAGGCTCTTTTTTATTTGAATTGAAAATTTTAGTCTTAAAAACCTTCTTATAAAGTAAAGGGCCGATATCCTAAAAGAAGTATCGACCCTTACCATCTAAATTAACGCTCTCGATATAATAACCTATATGAATCCTGATTGTTTTTAAAAAGTGAAAAAAATATGATCGGAATGCATATCATTCTTTTTATGGATTTACTATTAATTGATCATCCAAGATCTCTTATTTTTGGCCAGGGATTTCAGATTGAGATCAACAATGCTGGCATTAAGCATTATAGGGAAAATAAATAAGCATTATTCTGCGAATGCTAGCGCTGCTATACTAACTTTTAATGCTCCTTGTACCAAGAGTGTATTTGCGCATGCTTCTAAGGTAGCACCAGTGGTTACAACATCATCTACTAATAAAATATGTTTGCCAGTGATTTTGTCCGTTTCAGCGACTTTAAAAACAGCTTTCATATTTTCATATCTGCTAAACCTGTTTTTCCTGGTCTGACTTTCTGTTGAAACAGTACGGATTAAAATTTCTTCTTTAAAAGGAATGTTTATGGTTTGCGCAATGCCTTCAGCAATGAAACTACTTTGATTATAGCCTCTTGATCGTAACTTTTGATGATGTAATGGAACAGGAACAATGAAATCAATATCCGAATACATCAAGTTTAACTTCAGTCTTTCCCCAATCATGCCACCTAGTAGTATGCCAACATCTGTTTTTCCATTATATTTTAAGCTATGTATAAGCCGTTGTGCTTTTGCTCCTTTTCTAAAATATAATAGCGCCATCGCTGCATTTAAAGGAACCCTGCCCCATAATTGTTTCATGACTTTATTTTCCTGATACAAATGATAATCTGTAAATGGAAGATCAAAAAGGCATTTGGTGCAAATTAGCTTCTCACCTTTGAATAAGCTTGCGCCACATGCGTTACACAAATTTGGGAATAGTAAACCCAATAGGTCTCTTCCCCAAGATGATATTCTTAGCATATCACTAATTTATCTATTTATAGCAATAAGTTGTATGGTCCTTGAGTTATTTATGTGGTTAGCTTTTATTGTAAATGTTTTCCTAATGTATATTACTATGTCTTATCTGCTATTGTGATCTTAATAAGATTCATGAATTTTAATCCTATATGTTCTCTATGCCTATATGGTCGAAAACCAATTTACAGAATGTATTCAGCTATTAAACAACGTCTCGAAACACCCATTATTAGAAAATGTTTTATTTATTTCAATTTTTTGTAGATGATTTACAGGGCCTTATGGTTTTAGGGGATAAAATAGGGGCGATAGGTTTGCAGCGGTATTAATTTTTGCTACCTTTGCATCCCGCTTCGGAGGAAACGGATGTATTGAAAAGCGTGTTAATGATGGTGAGAGGGGATAAAAAGGGCGGAATTTATTTCAAATAAAATTTGCTCAAATGAAAAAGATCATTACCTTTGCATCCCGGTTCGGAAAGAGCGGGAAGCTGGTTTTAAAGACTGGCATATTGAAGGGTTGGAGAGAAAAGAAGGGC